>Ga0079998_121920_pt1 | contig 91726 bp, 94 predicted proteins | sample PerSpoBPS_BMetaG_FD_69201 | JGI IMG/M metagenome (GOLD analysis project Ga0079998, IMG submission 69201) | Thermal spring microbial communities from Yellowstone National Park, Wyoming, USA - Perpetual Spouter B (PS_B) MetaG (SPADES assembly)... | ecosystem: Environmental > Aquatic > Thermal...
GTGTATATGAATATGAAAATGAATCAGGGGTTTCTTTATATCCACAAAGATATGGAATTTTTAATGGACAAATTGTTTTTCATGCTGACGATGGATACATATACTTCGGATATAATAGAACGGATATAAAGGGAAATTATTGCGAAGTTTTGCCAGGTAAAAAAGTTCTAATCATATCGTGTGATGAAACTAATAACTACATTCTCAACGGGGAAGGCTCCGCAAAAAAGTTAGATATTGCATGCTGGATTTTCAGAGGATATAGTTTGAACGAGTACAAATACTTGATTGAAGATGAAGAAGGGAATGTGTATTTTATAGCAAATTGTTGTGATGGCGGCTATATAGTGAAGATGAAAGAAGATGGTAATATTATTTGGATGAGAAAAATAGTGGAATGGGAATGGAAAAGATGTGAATAAGTCTTTTTATATCTATTTAGCATTAAAAGAAAGAATCAGTTAAAAACTTTATTGTTTCATAATAGTTCGGTTCGTTGGTTTTGTAAAATTTGTTTTATGAAGATATGGAAAGTGTTATCAATACTGAATGTTGTATTGTGTGCTACAATATTAGCTTACTTTATAGTATCTGATGTACCATCATCACCCTTCATTTTAGGACATAATAATTTCCCTCAAACCATAATAAAAAAATTAATTGGAGGATTGTTCCTTTCTCTTGGGCATCCTTTTATATTTTTGATTTTCGGTCTTATGTTATTCAATTCTCTTTTTGCTCTTGAAAAAATAAAAAACCCCCTACCAATTTTGAGCGTTATATCAGTGGTAGTTCTGCTGGCAGGTATAGCCTCAACCATGAACAATCAATTCGGAGGTATAATAGGCATTTATATATCTGAACTCATAAAAAAATTAGGAATAAGCGAAAATCTATCTATTTCAATATTATCTTCTGCAATCTTTGCAATATCAATAGTCACATTTTTTCCATACTTTTCAAGACAAATCCAAAAAATAAGGAACAAAGCAGAAGGCACTGGCGCAAGCTCAAAAAACACACAAACACGGAATGAAAAAGATTATCAAAATGAATATGATGATGAAAATCAAAAACTATCACCAGATGAGAAGAAAATAAAAAGTGAAAGAGAAAGCAGAACAATACTTTTAGACGAAACATCGCACACAACTCAAATCATAAGATTAGACGAGAAAAATAAAATAGAAGAATACAAAGCTGATTATTCAGAAGGATATGAAAGAAACAAAGATAAAAATCAAATAAGACAACAAACACAAAAAGAGGAAATTCAATCGGAAGAAGATGAAACAGGAAAGAAAGAAGAGACAGAAGTTATGGAAGAAAAAAAAGATAGTTTTCAACTCCCGCCATCATCTTTACTTGATGAACCCGAATCAGTGGAATACGATCCGCCAGAAGTTCTAACAAAAGTTGCAAGGGAATTAATAGATGTCCTTAACTCATTTGGCATAAAGGGAAGAATAATATCTATGATGTCGGGACCTGTTGTAAATTTCTTTGAGTTTATACCAGAAAGTGGCATAAGGGCAACAAAGATAGTTTCTCTCGGCGATGATATAGCAATAGCTATGAGACTACCCGGTATAAGAATAGTTGCACCCGTGCCAATAAGCGGAGCAGTAGGTTTTGAAGTCCCAAGAAAAAAAAGAAATATTGTGAGGTTAAAAGAAGTTTTTGACGCACCAGAAGCAAAAAAAATGAAAATTCCTCTGACATTAGGAAAAGACATATATGGAAGACCATTCGTTATAGATTTGCACAAACTTCCGCATTTGCTTGTAGCCGGAACAACTGGGTCTGGAAAAAGCGTATTATTGAACACAATAATAGTTAGCTTAATTATGAGATTCAATCCTGATGATTTGAAATTTATTCTTGTTGATCCAAAAATGCTTGAATTTTCTCTTTACAGCGGTATTCCAAATCTTGTAACAGATGTTGTAACGAGCTCAAAAGGAGCGATAGATGTTTTAAGGTGGGCAGTAGAAGAAATGATGAGAAGATATCAAGCGATGAAGAAAGTAAAATCAAAAAATCTTGATGACTTTATAGAGAAAACAGGAGAGAAAATTCCAAGAATAATAGTTGTAATAGATGAGTTCGCAGACCTTATGGTAACATCGGCAAAAAAAGTTGAAGAATATGTTATGAGGTTATCTCAGATGGCAAGAGCTGCTGGAATACACCTTATACTCACCACCCAAAGACCTTCAACAGATGTTGTAACCGGGATAATAAAATCAAATTTGCCAGCAAGAATAGCTTTAAGAGTTTCTGATAAAGTAAATTCACGAGTTATTTTAGATACAAACGGAGCAGAAACACTACTTGGACAAGGAGATTTTCTCTTCTCTATGCCTGGAATAACTCCTCAAAGAGGACACGCTGCTTACACATCGGACGAAGAAATAATAAAAGTAGTGGAGCATCTCAAAGCACAAAGAGAACCAGAGTACATTGAAATTGTATCAAAAGATGAAGAGGAAGAAATGCTAATTTCAGCAGAGTTTGAAGACAAAGACGCTAAATTTAAAGAAGCCATAGAAATTGCAAAAAGCTACGGGCAAATTTCAATATCTCTTTTGCAGAGAAAACTCGGGATAGGTTTTAACAGAGCCGCAAGAATCGTAGAGGAGATGGAAGAAATGGGAATAGTCAAAAAACACGACAAAAAACTAATATATGTAGGGCTACCTAAAACAACCATCCACCAGCAGAAGGACAATATTGAAGATAACAATTCCTAACTAGCGATAACAGGGAATTTATTCTGCATAGTTTTTAGTTTTACTGCCAGAAAAATAGATTCATATATGCAAATACTTTTATTCAGTCCCCAGATGTTTTTTAAGGAAATCAACCATCATACCCCACGCATCTTTTGCCGATGGTTCATGATACACTTCTGGTCTTTTTTCATTCAAAAAAGCATGATTGACCCCTGGATAGACTTTAAGTTGCACCTCAACTCCGTTCCTCCAAACCTTTTTTGAAAGTTCAATGACATCATCGTTGTTTACGAACTCATCTTTTTCAGCAAGAATAAAGAATATTGGTATCTTTATATTTTCCGGCTTTATTGGAGCAAGTTGTGGAAGCCCATAAAACGGGCAAGCAGCATCTAAGATATCAGAAAAAATAGAAGCAAAATACATGGTCAAAGTTCCTCCGCAACAAAATCCAATTACTCCAACTTTCTTTGGAGAAACCTTATCTAAACTTTTGAGATACTCAACTGCAACCTTGAAAACATTTGATACCTCTTCAAGGCGATTTTGAAACATATCTGTCATAAGCTGCCCCGCATCGTTAGGGTTATCCACCACTTTCCCCTTATATAAATCCAATCCTAAAGCGGCAAAACCCTCTTTTGATAGTCTATCTACAACCCCCTTTATTTGTTCATTCAGTCCCCACCATTCATGTAAAACTATTACGGCAGGAGCTCTCTTTCTGGGGACAGAAAAATACCCCATTATATCTATCCCGTTCTTTTGAAACTTTATATTCTTACCCATCGCAATTGCACCTCCTTTCTTCCTTTTATATTTTATCCTATAAAAATATTTTTTTGGATTTGTAAAAAATTCGTGACTAACAAGAATTACTCATTACACACCAACGCAAACCTTCCAAGAGTATTTTTACTTTTCATTTTTAAGTGTGAATCAAGGGCTTTTTCAAGAGGGAACTCTTCAGAGATAATAGGTCGCACCTTTCCCATCTCAATAAGACGGAAAAGATTTTGAAGCTCATTCTGATTTATGCCTACCGATCCTTTCAATTTCAATTCTCTTACGATGACCATTCCAGGATTAAGTTGATACCTATCTACTTTTATGTTCCCTATGAGAACAAGGATCCCACCTAATTTTAGACTTCTTATAGCTCCTTCAAGCCCGACAGAACCAGTGTTTTCTATTACGACATCAACTCCTCTCCCACCAGTTCTTTTCATCACCTCATCATTAAATCGCATATCTTCTGATAAAATGACATCATCTGCTCCGAACTCTTTTAGCTTTTCAACCTTGTTTTTTGATGAAGTTACAGCTAAAACATATGCTCCGGATTCTTTTGCTATTTGGATTGCATGCAAACCAACCCCTCCGCTCGCACCAGTTATAAGCACAAGATCTCCCGATTTAACTTCTCCCTGATGAGCAATTGCTCTATATGCTGTTCCAACCGCACAAAAGATTATAGAAAGTTGAGAGTAAGATAAACTCTTAATCAGATTTTCTGGAACCTTTACAAAAGCAGACCAGTGAGCTTTGACATATTCAGAGTATCCACCTGGCATGGTCTGAACAAATCTGCCAGCTCTCGTACAAAGGTTATCTTTCCCAGAAAGACATAATTCACACCTTCCACAAAACGGACCATGTCTTGATATAACAATATCGCCCTCTGAAAAAGGCGGTATATCATTATTTCCAGCTTTTACCTTTTCAACAATACCGCATATTTCATGCCCTGGAACAGTTGGAAGGATTGTATATTTGAAACCTCCTTGTATGTCTATTATATCTCTATAACACACTCCGCACGATAAAACTTTTACAAGTATCTCACCTTCCGCCAGTTCTCCTATATCAAACTCTTTGAATGATAATCCTTCGTACCCGAACTTTTCAAGAACCCATGCTTTTGTTTTCATTTGATAAGATTATAATTGTAATCAGACATAATTTATAATTTACCTAATCCCTTGCTTTTTGAATAAGAAGAAGATACCTTTTACTTATTTTTTCATTTCTTTATCTTCTGATTCTCTACCTTTTCCATTTATCCCATTAGAATAATCACTATTTCCATGAGGTAATTCTTCTTCTTTTTCTTCATCGTATCCAGCAATACCTTCTACTTTTTCTTTGTATTTCCCTTTTTTCAAATCGATGTAATACCTAATTTTCTCTTCCGAGTAGCTTATTCTCGGATGATAGAATTCAATAAGAGTTTCTACCATTGCAGATTTTATTTTGTTTATTTGCTCAAATGTCACTGGGGCGTTATCAAATTGTTTCATTTCCATCTTCTTTGAAATGATTCTATCAACAAGCTCACTTATCTTTGCTGGGGTTAATTCTTCAACAGAGCGTAGAGCAGCCTCACACGAATCTGCTATCATCAATATTAGAGTTTCAATACTACGAGGAGAAGGACCGGGATATCTTACTTCAAATTTCAAATTCTCTTCCTCGGATGCTTTAATAAAGAATTCTGGGTAAGTCGTTCCATGATGTTCTTTTATAAAATCTATGATTCTCTCTGGAATATTGTATGATCTTGCAAGTTTTACCCCGTCTTCAACATGCTTTATAACAACCTTTGAACTTAATGGCGGGTTTATTTTAAGATGTTTTTCTAAACCTTTCAGGTTTTCTATAAAGTATGCAGGTCTAATTATTTTTCCTATATCATGGTAAAGAGCAGCACATCTTACAAGTTCTGCGTTTACACCTAATTTTTCTGCTACCGAATGAGCTATATCAGCAACGAATATCGAATGATGGAAAGTTCCAGGAGCTCTTTTCCTCAATTGAACCAAAAGAGGATTTTCTAAATCTTGCAAATCAAAAAGGTAAAAAGGAGTAAGTATTCTAAATGCTCTCTCTATGAAAAACACTAAACCAACAGATATAAAAGGAGAAAACAAAGATGAAACGAAGAAAAAGAAAGATTTGATAAATCCATTTCCCAAAATCAAAGATAGAATTAGTCCAAATAAGCCATAAAAAATCCCAACCTTGAAAATAGATATTCTCCTCCTCGCACCTTCAAGAGCAGATAAAATGATAAAAGAAGAGGTGAACCAGACAAAAGAAAGAGAAAAATCTCTGTGAAGAAAAAATGAGATGAGAGAAAAAAAAGATGATATGTAAATAGTTTTTATCTTTCCAAAGATATAAAATAGTGTTGAAGGAAAAACAAAAAACGGTAAAGCATATATAAGACCTTGCTGAATCCCGCCTTCCAGATCAACATTAGCCTGAACTTTAAGGAAGGAATATATTAAAAAGGAAAAGATTAAAAAAGTAGCCACAGTAATTGCTTTTTCCCTAACGCTAAAATCTTTAAATGCGAAAAAAGATGTTAAAAAGGAAATCAAAAATGGGAACCTTATCTTCTCCGAAAACTCAAAGTTAGAAACAAAAAGAGAAAATATAATAGATGATAAAAGGAATAAAAAAAGATAAGAATATTTATGTAAAATCAGTCTTTTTATCATAGCTAATTTTTTATTTTATTACTTTTACTTCCTTAGCTTATACCCCACTCTACTAAACTAAAAAATATATTTTATATCTTAGTGTAAAAAATACTCAAAATTAAAAAAGAAAAAGCGAATAATAAGAATCAAAAAAATCTCAAATAACAAAGTATCAAAAAGAAATGTTTTAGAATTTTCCATACGATTTGCTTATATTTTTTAGTATGAACAATATAAGGGGGAAAATAAAACTAACCCTAACTCTAACTATTATAATACCAACACTCACATTCTTCATAGTATGCAAAAGTAAAAAAGAACAAAACATAAGTGAAATAATATTAATGGGTAAAGAGAGACTAAAAGAAGCTGATTTTCAAGGTGCTGCCCAAATCTTTTCAGAAGGAATAAAAAAAGAACCAAATAACCCGGAAGTTAGATTTGGTATGGCTCTATCTTTAACAGGATTACTTCTTAAAAATATTCAAGATGTTATTACCGAATTAGGAAATCTGATAGTACAGCTTATATCTGGATTTTCTCCACCAGCAAAACATATAAGACCCGCCCAAACCGAAATTCCAACAGAAACAACAATAAACACAATCCTTGATGATATATTTCAAGCAAACATAATTGACATTTCAGAAAAAATAATTGAAAATTTAGAAATTCCAAGAAAAGAAAAAAATTGGAGCTTCAAAGTAGATAAACTTTCCTGGAGACTTGAATTTCAGGGAAAAGAGATATGGAGATTAGACCTTGACGGTATAGAATTTGATAATGCTGATGCTAACCTACTATATGGAACCTTAAAAGCAGTTCAGGGGTTTATAAAGTTTTTTCTATCAATAGATCTTGATATTAAATTAGAAAACATAGTAAGAACATACTCATTTATTCAAGAACTCGGCGGAATAAGTAATATTTCTGTGAGAGATGTTGTTATCAGAATTATTCCATTTTTGTTGAATGAAAGAGAAAATCTTTTAGGTATAGAGCCTACAAAAGGTAAAATATATTGGAAACAGGTTCCAGAACTTTTCATAAGCTCATCAGAAGCTTTTATTCAAATGCTTGAATCAATTGCCCAAGAAACAGATGCACAAACGGATGATTTTATAGCACCGGCTGAGGAAAATGCATTTGCTATACCCACATCCTCTGACTCTATTTTCAAAGATGAAAAACTTTCAAATAACTTCGGAAACCGCCCGAGATCAAAACTTGAAGTGCCTCCAAGTTTAAAGGATGATCTCTCCCAAATCTCAAAAAGCTTCCAAGGGAAAGAAAGAGTAAGTTGGAAGTCGCTAATCAATGTAGTGGCAACATTTGCTGTAGGAATTGTCAGAACTGGGATATTTGATGAACTTATAAAAAGTTTAACAACATATATAACAGGAGCAGGTCTGCCTCAGGATGTTTCAGCTAACTTGCTACAATTTGTGAACCCACAAATAATTTCTTCACTCATAACTGGTATAATACCAAATGAAATAGAGTTTGACTTTCAAACTTTTTTCTCATCAGAAGGCGGAATAAGAGCAATATTACCAGCTTGGACAGATGATAATAAATTCATATTTGAATGGGAGTGCTTCTCCGACTCCCCGGGTATAGTACCGCTTGCAGAAAGTAATCCTATCTTTGAGCTATTTTGCAAGGCACCAAAAACTTTATATTGTTTTGAGAAAAAATATGCAGGAACATGTGATATAAAACTTCAAGAATGCAACGAAACACTAATCAAACCTCAAGAAACAACATGCCAACTATATTGTCCAATAGAAACTCAAAATTGTCAGGGATCCGGAAGGTTACAGATGAAAGTTTGTGAACTGATGGACGAAACAACAGAAAAGTGTCTAAAATATTGCACAGAAACAAAAATTGTAAAACTAATCTCCGGAGAATCTCAACAATTCTGCGTATCAACAATAAGATTTGACGATTCAGAACATTTCTATCAGGATTTCCCAAAAATATATAAGCCCGGAAAAGGAGTAAAAATTCCAACATCAATAAAAAAAGATGGAATAGTCACTGTATTCCCATATATTGGTTTTCAATCACCAGATTTTTCTGGACTTTTATACATAAATTCAAGTTTTCTCTCAAGATTTTCAAAAGATGTACCAATATCAGGCTTTAAGAAACCGGACCAGTTTGAAATAAACCTTTTTATTCAGATAATAGGAACAAACTTAGAAAAACTACTTGCTCAAGCTGGAATAATATAATAAAGCTATGTTTGAGTTAATGGATCACACAGGTGAAACCGGATTCATAGTGAAAGCAAAGACAAAAGAAGAAATTATCAGAGATTCAATAGATGCTCTCTACCAGCTTTACTTCGGAGAAGATAAACTTCAAGAGAAAAAAGAGCTGGAAAAAATGTATGAAGAAACAAAAAATAAAAGCAACAGCAAAATCTTACAAAAAATAAGAATGAAAATAAAATCAGATGGTATAGATTTTACTGATGCATTAATCACACTTCTTAATGAAATAGTTTTCCTCTTTGATACAAAAAAGATCACACCATTTAGATTAGAAAGGGTTAAGATAATTGAGAAAGAGGAAGAAACGGAAATTGAAGCAGAAATATTATTTGAGAAACTTAAAGATAGGAAACTGTTTCCAAAAATCTATATCAAAGCAGTAACATACGGAGGCGCAGAGCTGAAAAAGGAAGGGGATAACTTCATTATACCAATAATTATCGATATATAAATAACAAAACATTCTCAAACCTATGTCTTTCCAAAGACTAAATATTTTTCTTGCAAATTTACCTAGGAACAATCATTTTTGCAAAATTAAAATGATGTACAAAATTATCTTTCTGCTCATATTTTCTTTTCTCCTCATTTTCATTTACTCGCAAGATGTTTTTGCATGGGGACCGGGTGCCCATCTTGGAATAACTTCCGCAATAGAACTTGCAAAAATAGGTAGCACAGTAGCGAAAATATGTGAGAAATTCTATCCACAGTTTCTATGGGGAAGCATTATGGCAGATATAATCATAGGAAAGAATTTCTCAAACTGGAAACAACACCCACATAACTGGGAGTTTATATTTTCATTGTTTTTCAAGGCATCAGAAGATTACAAGAAATCTTTTATGATAGGTTATATGACACACCTTGCCCAAGATATAGTTGCTCATAACTTCATGATCCCAGAATTCGCAGTTGCAAGTGCTTTTTTCAACAATATACCCAAAAATCTATCTATACTACACTTTAAAGTTGAAAGAAAAGCAGATGATCTGGTAAATCCGCAAATCTGGGAACAAATAAGATATTTCCAATCTTTACCGGAAAATAGAAAATGCGTTGAATTTCTTGAAGAAAACCTCAATGGAACAATATTCGGCTCACCAAAAACAAATAGTAGAATCTACTTAAAGATTCTTTCAGTAAATACAATAAAGGAAATCATAAAAACAAAGTTCAAGCTAATCCGTAACGGAAAAGATCAAAAAGGCAAAAATATATATTCAAAAGCTATTGGAGAATATTTTTCTATGGCTAAAAAAACTTCCGAAGATTTCCTTAAAAATTTTGAGAGATCTAAAATGATTCTCATAGACCCAACAGGAACAGAAACTATATATTTTGCAAACTCTCTGAAAAATTCAGTTCTAAAAATAAAGAAGAAAAAGGGAGAATTTGATGAAGAAAAGTTTTTAAGGCTGCTTAGCGAAGTTCAACCTCCTATCTTCGGGAAAAGGACCCCAGTACTTTTTACCCTGAAAACCTCATCATAATTAACGATGTCCTGAATTGTTTTTGGATTTGACTCATCTAAAAGCGAATGAAAACCAAAACTTCTGGATATTTTCAAAGCTGTTTCTGGACAGAAAGGATATATCATAAATGTTATTATCTTAATGAGATATGAAAGATTATAAATGATTTTTTCCGCATCCTCCACCTTTCCCATTTTCAGTTTTGACCATGGTGCTTGTGAATCTATAAACTTATTTGAAAAGGCTACAAGTGATGAAAAATAAGATAAGGCTGAAAATAGATCAATATTTTCAATTGCTCTTTTCCACAGAGAAAGCAATTCTTGTGGGGAAAAATCTCCAAAACTTGGTAATCCCAGCTTCCTTACCCCGGAAGGGAAATTAGATTCTGCAAATTTTGCAACACGCAAAACGAGATTTCCAAAATCTTTTGCCAAATCATTCTCATATCTTGATTTTATTGCCTCCTCAGAAAAGTCTCCATCTTGCCCAAATGGAGTTTCCCTGAACAAAAAGAACCTCAAAGCATCTGCTCCAAAAACTGATGATATCTCAAAGGGATCAACAACATTTTTCAGAGACTTCGACATCTTCTGTCCCTGCACCTTCCACCAACCATGAGCAAAAACTAATCTAGGCAACTCAAGATCCACCGACATAAGGAACATGGGCCAATATAAAGCGTGAAATTTCAAAATATCTTTCCCAACAAGATGTATATCTGCTGGCCAAAACTCCATTTTATCTCCATCAGGATATCCAAGGGCAGAAACATAATTTATGAGAGCATCAACCCAAACATAAATCGTAAAATTTTCATCATCGGGAACTGGAATTCCCCACTGAACTCTATTGCGAGGGCGAGATATTGATATATCTCCAATATCATTAAGTGCATTGAGGACCTCCCTTTGTCTGAAATCTGGTTTTACAAAGTTTGATTTTGTTACAAACTCTTTGAGCCTATCTTTGTATTTTTGAACTGAGAAAAAATAGCTTTCCTCCTCCAAAACCTCTACAGGTCTTCCACAAGACGGACACTTACCATCCTCCACCTGAGAAGATGGAAAAAATGATTCACAAGGGATACAATACCAGCCAACATATTTTCCTTTGTATATATCTCCTTTCTCTTTCATTTTCTTCCAAAAATAAATAACAGCTTCCTCATGCTCTGGGTCTGTGGTTCTTATAAATTTATCATAAGATATGTTCAATACTTTCCATAGCTCCTTGAATCTTTTGTGAGTTTCATCTGCTAATTCTTTTGGAGATATTCCTTTTTCTTCTGCTGCTTTCTCAATTTTTTTACCATGTTCATCCGTTCCTGTAAGAAAAAATACCTTATAACCAAAAATCCTTTTGAACCTTGCGATAATATCTGCTGCAATCGTAGTGTAAGCATGCCCAATATGAGGGACATCATTTACATAGTATATAGGAGTAGTTATGTAAAATTTTTCCATATCTTTTTATTTTTTATCGTGCAGATTTTTTATTCAAAACCACAAGAAAAAATACTATTAATCAGATGGGAAAGGGAAAAGTTTATATAGTAGGTGCAGGACCTGGCGATCCCGGACTTGCAACCATAAGATGTATAGAAATCCTGAAAAAATCAGATGTTGTAATATACGATCACCTAATACCACAAGATATTCTTATATACGCAGAAAATGCAGAAAAGATATATGTGGGTAAAGAAGCCGGAAAACATACTCTTCCACAGGAAAAAATAAATGAACTTTTAGTTCAAAAGGCAAGAGAAGGAAAAAAAGTAGTAAGGCTCAAAGGGGGCGATCCTTTTATATTCGGGAGAGGAGGAGAAGAATGCGAATACCTAAAAGAGAATGATATAGATTTTGAGGTAGTTCCAGGTGTATCATCATTCCATTCTGTTCCAGCATACGCAGGTATCCCAATAACTCATAGAGATTTTGTCTCTTCTTTTACAGTTATAACAGGAAGCGAAGCTGAGGGTAGGGAAAGAATAGATTTTTCCTCTATATCAAAATGCGGAACATTAGTCTTTCTTATGACCGTAAAACCTCTTCAAAAGATAGTAAGCAAATTACTAGAAAATTTGCCACCTTCCACACCTTGTGCGTTAATAGAAAATGGAACAACTCCCCTACAAAGAACAATAACATCTACACTAGATAAAATAATAGAAAAATCAAAAGAGGAAAAAGTGAACCCACCTGCGATATTCATAGTCGGAGATGTCGTGAAAATGAGAGAGAAAATAAGCTGGTTCGAGAAAAAACCTCTATTCTCAAAAAAAATCGTTATAACCCGCCCTATCAGACAATCATATTCAATGTCAAAATTAATAAGAGAACTTGGAGGACTTCCAATACTATTCCCATCGGTAAAAATAGTCTTCAACGAAAAGCACGAAGAAAATATTAGAAGTTTTTTAGAAGATATTCAACAAAAAAAAGTAGATGAAAGAAATGATACAGTTTTAGTTTTTACAAGCCAAAACGGCGTAGAGAAATTTTTTTCTTTTCTTTTCAGCAAAGGCAAAGATTCAAGAACTATATGGGGGATGAAGGTAGCAGCAGTCGGAGAAAAAACGGCTTCATCTTTAAACGAATTTGGTATCATCCCAGATATAATACCCCACAACTTTACAACAGAAAGCCTATATGAGGAATTAAAAGTAAGACCCGAAAAAAATGTGATATTTTTGAGAGCAGAGAAAATAAGAAATATAGAAAGCAAACTTATCCAAATAGGCAAAAATGTAAAAACCATAGAGATATATTCAATAGAAAAAGAAGAAAAAACAAAAGAAGACATAGAAGAATTAAAAAGCATAAATCCTGATGTTCTGACATTTACTTCATCTCTCTCATTTTTATATTTTCTTGAATTTTTTGAAAAGGAGTGGATACAAGATAGAGTGATAGCTTGCATAGGAGATGTTACAGCGAAAACAGTAGAAAAACATGTCAAAAAACCAGAAATCATATCAGAAAAGCCAACAATTGAATCTCTCGCCGAAGAAATAGTAAAGTTCTATACTAAACAAAATGGATTTTCAAAATCTCAGGAAAATCAATAAAAAAATCAATAGACGAATAGAGGTTTTTCATCAGTTATTATTTGATCAAAATTTTTCAGGTCTTCTATAAAGAATTTCGGTTTAGATATACAGGCTCTATAAACCTCTGGAGTGAGAAAGCGAGTTTCAATTTGAGATAAGACTTTCTCTACTTCTTCATAGGGAACTTCTTCTGGTTTCCTTGCAACACATCCGAAAGTAAATGCCCAGCTTAACATAAATGATTTGAGATATGTCCAAGCGAAAGAAACTTTTGGAAATACTTTCTCCAAAGTCTTATACATAGCAAGCAAAAACTTTGAACCGCCCGGAAAAATTGTATTTGATTGTACTGCTACGACTCCTCTTTCAGTGAGTCTCTCTTTTACCTTTATCATAAACTCCTTTGTGAAAAGGAGATAAGAAGGACCGTATTCAAGCGGATCAACAGTGTCTATTATTATTACATCAAATTTTTCGTGGGTATTTTCTATGAACTTTCGCCCATCTTCAAAAAAGACCTCAACACGAGGATCAAAAAAAGAACCTTTATTTATATGATTGAGGTATTCTTTGGATATTTCAACTACCTCTCTATCTATATCTACAAGTACACATCTTTTGATACTTTTATATTTTAAAGCTTCTCTGAGCGCACATCCATCTCCACCTCCCACTATAAGTACAGTCTCTGGACTACCACATGTTATCAGAGGTATATGAACTAATGGTTCATGGTATGAAAATTCATCAAGCTCTGCGATCTGTACCTTTCCATCTAATATTAGGGCAAGCCCAACTTCTTCAAGAACAACAAGATCTATTTGTTGAAAATCCGTCTTTTTAGATAATATAACCTCTTTTATAGAATAGAAAAATCCTGACGATTTATCCGTCCAATCAAAGTAGAACTTGCATCTCATCGGTTCTGATTTCCTCATTTTCTCTATTTTTTCTGTTGGATCTCATTATTTTTTCTATTTTGGATATATTCCCTCTATCAGCACGGAATAAAACTAACTCCTTTGTTTTGAACTTACGAGCTATCTCCCTGACAGCAGGTTCAGGGTCCTCCTCCCCGCAAGTATAAAAGTCAAGAGCTGCGTATTTTAGCTCTGGCCATGTATGTATTGCTATGTGAGATTCGGATATTATAATGATAGCTGACACTCCCTGAGGTTCGAATTTTCTCGTTGCATAATCAACAACTGTAACTTTTGTCTTTTCGGCTGACTTTATAAGAGTAGAGGTTATGAACTCCACATCGTCAAGCAAAACCGGATCGCACCCGTAAAGCTCCGCTATTATGTGGGTCCCCAGAAACTTCCTTTCCACTTTTACCCTCACCTCCACTATCTTTTTTTATTAAACCAAAACTCATAAATAAAATTTTATGAATAAAAAAACTTTTTTGTTTTATAAATTTATTCTACAACAAAAAAATTTTTTTTTATAATAAAGAAACCAGAACGAAAAATCAAAAAAACAAAAAATTTTGATTCAAGAAATCAAAAAAATTTTCTATCAAATCAATTTTTTCGCTCGCTCTGATTTGTTTTTTATCTTCTCTCTTACAATACCCAAATATATTCCTAAAATAATTCCGAAAGTATCTGCAACAATATCAAAAAAATCAGCCTGCCTTCCAGGAATAAAAGACTGAATAAATTCATCTGTAATAGAAACAAAAAAAGCTAAGAGAAAAGAAACAAAGGGAGAGATCTGTCCAAATGCTCCAACATACATAAAAGATAAAAATCCTCCAGGAATATAATAGACAAAATGAATGATTTTATCTAAATTCCCTAGTCCTGTAGGTAAGCGAGATGGTAAAGAAGCATTATAAATCACACTTGAAAACCACGCAAAAAATAAAAAGGCATAAAAATAAAACCTCATAAATAAAAAGTGTAGATTAGAAACCAAAAAATTTCAAAAACAAGGAATTATGCATAATTTTTATGTTAATGGAAGTAAGTGAAATAAACATAGGGAAAATTCTCAAAGACTACCTCCCCGCAATAGCCATAACAGTTGCAATATTCGCTCCACTTATACTGAAAAATCCATCCTTCGGAATATATCTAATATGTTTTCTTATCCCAATTTCCCCCTCAATAAGCATAGGAGAAACAGATGTAAGAGATATAACTTTAAGATTTGAAGATATTTTTTTTATCATCACGCTTGTTTCATGGGGCATAAGAGGTTTTTATATACCAAAAGATGGGTATGGCTCAAGAATAGCAGCAATAATTTTGTTTTTCGCTTTCATATACAGCATTTCAACTTTTTTATTTCTATCACCTTTTAGATGGAAAGCACAACTTCTTTTTCTTTCAAAATTTATACAATATTGGCTTTACTTTATAATGAGCTATTCTCTACTCAAAAGCGAAAAAGAAATCAAAAATGTTATAATTGCTTATTTTCTTGGAGTATCGATTGCTCTAATATACTGGCTAAACAGCATTATATTGGAAGGCAAAATAGGAAATGCAGTAAGATTCCCTTTCCATACAAGATTCGGCGGTAGGGAAAATGTCGGGATATTTGCTCTGGGAATAATGACGATAGCTTTTCCATTTATGCTCAAAGCAAAAGGTATAAAGAAACTTTTATTTCCAATCATCTTTGCATCAGCTACGCTGGTCTATTTCAGAACGCTTTCAAGAGCATCATACCTTGCAGGAGTTGTGTGGCTACTTTTCCAAATATTTTTCATGAGGAGGAAAGATGTTTTTATTATATCGCTTATACTCACCGCCGCATTTCCTTTCATAGTGCCAGACTACGTAATAGAGAGAATAAAATACACATTTGAAGGTTCAGGAGGGGGAGAAATAATAGGAAATGTATATGTTGAATCATCCGCTTTCGTTAGGTGGGATAGATGGAGATGGTTTATAACTGGTCAATTACCAGAAAGCCCGATTTTTGGTTTCGGAATGCTGGGAGTGGGTCTTATGGATAATCAGTTTTTCAGAGTATGGGGAGAGACAGGGACACTGGGACTTATAGTTTTCATTTATCTCATATACACAATTTGGAAGTTTTTGAAAATGAACCTGAAATCAAACTACGAAGATAAAAATATAGAGGCTCTATCATTAGGTATAACTGGATGGTTTGTAGGAATTTTAGCTCATACAGTAGGTGCTAACACATTTGTTATATTGCAAACAGCTGAGATGTTCTGGCTTTTACTTGGAACGGTTGCATCAGCAGAAAGGCTACAAAAACATAAAATAATTCAAACATTTACAGAAAAATCAAAGAATTACATGCTAACAAACAGAAATTTGGCAGCAAATCAGTAGATTTCAAGTTGAGGGAAAATAGTATGTAATACAAATATTAAAATCCAGAGAAAAACGGATATCAATATCTGATAATCTGTTATAAGCAAAGAGGGATCTTTCCCTTTCCGTTCCTCTGATATTATATAGTATCTTATTATACCGAACATAACTGGAATTATTGAGATAAGTAGGAAAAAACTTTTTCTCTCAAGAACTATGTACAAGGTATAGAAAATTATTGTTAAAGTTGCGGAAATAACACCTATATGTTCATAGATTTTTGAATGCTCTCCTTCCTCCGCCTCCCGCTTCATAGAAGATATGAAGAGAGAGATAAAAAATGTAGAAGTTATAAGCCAGCTTGAAGGAGTTATTTTAGCTGACAAACCGCCGGCAATAACTCTTAAAACAAAACCAAAAGCAACAGAAAATATACCAAGAGGTTCCGCACCCTTGAGAAATAGCGAATATAAAATATTTAAAAGAAAATATAATATAATAATAGGTAGCGTAGATGAAATATAAGATACGATCAGAGAAATAAGGAGTAAAAAGAGAGCAAAGATTAATGCTTCATTTTTAGATACTTTGAGAGAAGCTACAGGTCTATTTCTCTTTGTAGGATGTAATCTATCTCTTTCAAAATCAATCACATCATTTATTGAGTATACAGAGGAGGAAATCAACACAAAAGATAAAAAAGCCAGAAAGACTTTCATAAGCTTTTGTGTTTCAAAAGAAAAAGCAAAAAAAATAGGAGCAAAAACAAAAATGTTTTTGTGCCACTGAAAAGGTCTCGCAAGTATCAAGAAATTCCAAAATTTCTCCCTCATACTTTTAAGTTGATTCTATAGGTTATCCAAATTATCAATACTGAATTTTACATTTTCAAATGCGGAATATATAATTTTTGTATAATCGGGGCGTGGCGCAGAGGTAGCGCATTGGCATGGGGGGCCAAAGGTCGCCGGTTCAAATCCGGTCGCCCCGACACCAAAAAATGGCAATACAACTTGATGAAAAAAACTTCAATCAGGAAATAAATATGGATAAGCCAATATTAGTTGATTTCTGGGCAGCCTGGTGCGCCCCTTGCAGAGCCATAGCACCAATACTTGAGGAAATAGAAAAAGAGAACAATAAAATAAAAATAGGAAAATTAAATGTTGACGAATATCCAGATATAGCTTCAAAATATAAGGTTTTTTCCATCCCAACACTTATAATATTTAAAGATGGCAAGGAGATCGGCAGAATGGTCGGAGCCGCACCTAAAAGTAAATTACTTCAATTTATAGAAGAAACCCTTAAAAATTCATAGTGGAAAAAATATACAAATAATGATAAAAACACAAGAAGAATTACATGAGATAATAAAGACAAAATATTCAAAAGTCAAAGCTCCAAAAAACATAAAAATAAAAAATAATCTTGAATGGGAAATCGTAAAAAAATTAAACGAAGATCAGAATAGACTTGTAGAAAAGATAATATCAGCTCTTAAAATAAAACTTCAAGAAAATCCTATATTTATCTTTCCATCAGAGAAAAAAATTATAGCAGAAGGTAAAAAAATAATAGGAGAAAAAATAAAAATCTATAATCAAAATCAAAATATTAACAAACACACGCAGCCGATTGAAAATATAATAAAAGAATATTCAAAATGCCTCAACATAAAATTAGAAGATAACGATACCTTACTCTTGATATCTGCAGAAGGTAAAAGTGATGAGAATAAAAGTTCCCAAAATGAGGAATATGTATTTATTCCAAATTCACTAAAAATAGAAATAGAAAAAGGAAGCTATGTAAGAATATTCAAAATACTTCTTGACGAGGCAAAGATATGGAACATTTCATCAACCGAGATATTAGTTAGAGAAAACTCTAAGTTAGAACTATTTTCATTTGAACAGATAGGTGAAAAAGCAAGATTTTTTGAAAGAACAAAAACCTCAATAGATAAGAAATCAGAAGTTAAAGAAGCAAATATATGGGGCGGAGAAGGTAAAGGATACTTAATTAAAGATATTATACTTGATGGGGAAGAAAGTTCAGCATATGATTATCATATAATCTCCTCCACTAACTCAAAAAATCTGGAAGTAATACATAACATGGAACACAAAGGAGAAAAAACAAAAGGCGAAGTTATGGTAAGAATATTAGCAAAAGATAAATCACAAGTGATTTTCTTACAAAATGCTAAAATAGATAGCCAAGCAAAATGGTCTGATTCTTTCATAGAAGGCAAAGCAATTAACTTCTCTGATGATGCAAGAGTATTTCTCACTCCATCCATGTATATAGATACCAATATAGTAAGCGCAAAACATTCGGCGTCGGTTGCAAAAGTAGGAGAAAACGAAATCTTCTATCTCACATCAAGAGGTATAGAGCCCGATTTAGCAGAAAAAATAATAATAGAAGGTTTTTTCTATGAGGTAGCTACAAAGATGCAAAATATAGCTGACATAGAAAATCTCATTCCCAAACTCCTCTACCACCACCCAGTTCTTTAGCTTTAAGAAGCCTTTTATCTGCAAGCTTTATTATTTCCTCGTAAGATGAAGGAGCTTCATCTACCATCGCAAATCCCCAACTTACATAAATTCCATCCTCAACCAAAACTTTTATCTCATCAGATAAGGAAAAACGCGTAGAAATTCTTTTCACAACATTTATAGCGTTATCCTTATCTATTTCGTCAAGAAGCAGGATAAATTCATCTCCACCAAATCTAGCAGCAATGTCATATTTCCTTATACCATTTTTAATCACAGAAGCAAAAGTTTTTAATATCTCATCTCCAACTACATGCCCCAAAGTATCGTTTATTTTCTTAAACTTATCTATATCAAATATCACAACAGCGTAACTCTTTCCTGTCCTTTTAAATTTCGCAAAATTTTGTTCAAGACGCGACATAAAATATCTCCTATTGTAAATACCAGTAAGAGGATCCGTCACGGCCTTTAATTCTATTTCTTCCTCCTTTTCTATCCTCCTCAAAACAGATTCAACAAACTTTGAAACTATAAAAACAAAATTTCTCTCTATCTCAGAAGAATCACCGAAAATAACAATAAATCCATAGTATTTACCGTTTTTTGAGAGAGGGAAAGAGATATATTTATTAGCGGAATCTTCAAACTTACCATATATTATCTGGTTTATAAAAGGTTCAATCACTTCTTTTCCCTTCAAAATTTCAGGCTGATCCTCCTCCATCATAACTACGGAAACTGATTTATTCGGAAAAACATATTCAAGAAAATTTCCTACTTCAACAAGAAACTTCTTCTTATCTGATTCAGAAAGAGAATATCTTGCAAAGTTCGTTAAGTATATGAGAAAGTTGTTCATCGTTTTTATTCTGTCTACTTCACTCTGCAATCTCGAAAATATTAGAGAAAAAAAATTATAAATCTTCCTTGAACGCCCAGGAAAATTCTGATGGGATATATTTAAAGATACCATACTTTCATATCCCTTAATTTCCTTTTCGAGAAAATCAATAGCTCTCTCCAATTCATCAAATCCTTTGATATATGAACTGAATATAACATACAAGAAAAACACAAACAAAGAAAGCAAAAGTAAGACATATACAAAATCAGCTCCGCCAATAAGACTTAGTAAAACAAAATATATTACAAAAACAAAAGAAGCAAGTAAATATGATAATGTTTTCTTTTCAATAAATCTTGGAACAAAAAAAATAATTGTTCCAAAAAATACAGTCAGAAAAACTTTTATAACATATTCCATACACAATAATTATAATAACAAACAAGATAAAATCATAGAACGATATAAACTTCTTCCGGTAAAAATTTAACAAATAGAGGATAAAAAATACACATCAAAAAGAAATAAGCAAAAAGTGAAACAAAGTTTTATGCAGATTTATGATGGACTCTTAAATAGTAGATAGTAACCCCAAATAGAAAAACAAATAATATTAATTGAGGAATTATTGTTTGCAAAGTTGGGAAGATACCAAAAAAATCAAAAGAAGGTACTTTTACGAAAGTTATTGGAACTATACCTGCTTCCTGAAATTCAGCTATAGCCTTGCCCAAAAGAGCAACCGCTATAAAGTTCAACATAATATTAGTTATGACAAAGAATATACGGGGTTTAAGCTTTATTCTCAAAAAGTAAATCAAAAAAGCTACAACAAAAAGAGCAGATGCCCCCAAAATAATTCCGTAAAACATAGCACGAACATCACCGATAGCCCTGAGAAAAAGAGCCGCTTCCCCAGCTTCTCTTGAAACAGCAAAAAAAGATAAAAGGAACAAAGAAGTATAGTTTCTTAAATTCGCATAACTTTTAGTTTTCTCAATAAACTGCCTTATTTTCTCCTGCCGAGAATTTTCAAGAAGCCAAAAGCTTACATAAAGTATAACCAAAACAGCTACCAAGGTCAAAAATCCTTCCATCAACTCGGGATTAATCAAAACAACCCTACCCAAAACAATCCACAGTAAAATCCCAAAAACAATTCCTAATACAGTACCAAGATAAACTGGGAATTTACTTGCACGAGTAATAGAAACTATTCCCAAAATAGCAGAAATTATCAGAATAGCTTCAAAACCTTCTCGAAAAACAATAACAAAAGCAGAAAAAGACTTACCTATTTCCCTACCTTTTATCTTATCTACACTTGACAAAATTTCGTTTAAATCCATTTTAGCTTCATCAAGCTTTGCCTCACTTATTTTTGCATGGGCAGACCTATAAAGTAATTCAATTTTTTTTACCGTTGTAAAATCCCTGACTGCAATTTTGCTTTCCACACCTTCAAAAATAAAATAAGCTAAATCTAATGTGGTTTTTGCTTCCGAGATTTTACCTTGTTCAATAAGTTCTATAGCAACCCTCAATCCAGAAGAAAACACAGATAATTCGTCAAGATGGAAGACAGACAATCTCAATCTTTTCGCAAGGTCAAAACCAAATCTATTTTCAAGTTCATAATTTGAAGCAGATGAAAGCAAAGAAAGTAAAGAAAAATCATCAAAATCAAAACCATTTTCCTTTATTAATTCATTTCTATCTTTTATATCTTCCTGAAGAATATATCTCATAGCAGAAACGAAAAAAGAAACAGACCACCTTTCTTTGTCGCTCATATCAAAAGCTATCATACGAGTTCCATCAATACCGAATTTCGTTATCACAAAAACCTTAACAGGAGATATATCTGGCGATGTTAGAGGTGAAGGAGATGGAGAGTCTTGAAACTGCACCTTATATCCTTCACCTCTTTCACCATGACAAGAAGCACATTTAAGTTTATAGATTTTCTCACCGAGCTTGAAGTCAGGTATAAAATTAGCCCTTAATCCTCCGTTTTTCAAAGCAAAATCACTCACCTTATTAGCAAGATCCCTTACTAATTTTACATCTTCTTTATTTTCTATTGCATGACAAAGCTTATAAGATAAGGTTTCAATCTCTGTTCCCCGAGCCAAAGAAATGATTTCTGAACAAAAATCTTTCATCTCAGAATACTCAAAATCTGAAATTACTTTACCGTCCCTTACTGCATTTTCATAGTCAGATGAAATATAGTTTGAAAGCATAAATAATCTGGCAGAATCCTGTACATTATCTGAAAAACCCTTTTGTACCAAAGAGGCTAAAAAAATGAGAGAAAAAAGAGAAGGTATATATATATTGATAATGATTTTCATTTTCACTTTAATATTTAGTTCTGAATAAAATAATGAGAAAAAAATCAGGAAACCTTAAAAATATTTTTCTCTATACAATGAATCAAAAGAAAATAAAAACGGGTGAAAAAATCAAAATGGCTTGATGCATTTGGATTAATGCGTAGTGTTCTTAAAATATAAAACAAAATTCAAAAATGTGCTGTTAAAAATCTATCCGAAGATTATCAAAAATTTTTTAACTTAAACTATAATTAATAAAAAATAATATAAATAAAAAGGGAAAATAAATATACCCACTGTTTTTTTAACGATGGAGTGTTATTTTTTCTGAATGCATACGAAATAGGCTTTTATGGAAAGAAAAAGACTCATTTTTATAGTCTCCGTCCTGGTGTTAATTACAATAGGTGGATATATTATTTTTTCCTTTATCTCAAAAGAAAAAGAAGAAAAAACGAGAGCCGAAGAAGAAAAGATAACCGAAGAAATACACAAAGGTTTAACAGAAGGTTTGGCAGAAAATGAACAAGAAAAAAGTTTAACTTCACCCGTTGAAATAATAAAACATGGATGGAGAATACTATATAGGACTGTACCAAAAGAAGCTTACATGTGGGAATGGGCGGTAGAATTACAGAACAAAACTGAAATTCCTACAAGAGTACTTATAAAATATAATCTCTTTGATGAAAATGGCAACATGGTAGCCGAAGGAATAGGAGGGGATGAACTTGCAGAAAAAGAAAGAAAGATAATAATAGGAAGGGCTGTTTCAGAAAAACCAATCCTTAACGCGAAAAGTTCAAAGATTTCGGTTAATATATCTCCATCAAGAAAAGCCAAATCTGAACTAATTATAGAAAAATGGAAATGGTCCGATCCATACGAAATCTCACAATAAATAAAAATCTTTTTTCCTGCAATGAGGAAATGTATAATAATAACAGGCAAACCTGGTTCAGGAAAATCAACTCTGATAAAAAAGCTATCCGAAAGGCTAAAATATATGAAAATCAAAATATGTGGAGTATTCACTCCGGAGATAAGAGAAGATGGTAAAAGAGTAGGTTTTTTGGTAAAAGGCATAAGAACAGGTAAAGAAGAAATTCTTGCTACAGTAAAAAGTAAAGATTATGCAAATTTAGAAAATAAAATTTGCAAGCTCGGTAGATATACAGTCTTTCCTCAAAATTTTGAAAAAATACTTTATGAAGAATTGAGTCAGGATGAATTTGAAATAATCGTCGTAGATGAAATAGGTCCGATGGAACTTGGATGTTCAAGAGAACTAAAATCTTCATGGATTTACAAGCTAAGAAATCAAGAGAAAGGTGATCTTCTAATTTCTGCAAAAAAAGACATTGTGGAAGATGTAAAGGAATATTTTGAAAATGAATTCTCAGTGTATATTTACGATATAGATAAGGAATCAAGTGAAAAAGCTTATCTACTTTCGCTTGAAAATCTTACAGGTACTGAGGCTTTTTTATTTGACCTTGACGGAGTAATTGTTGATTCATCCGAATTCCATAAGAAATCTTGGATTGAAGTTATGAGTAAGCTTGGGATAAATTTTGGTGAGGAAGATTTCAAAAACACATTTGGAATGACAAACGACACAATCATAAAAAAATATATTCCAGAATCAAGCGATGAAGAAATAAGAAAAATTGGGGAAGAAAAAGAGAGAATATATAGAGAGCTCGCAAAAGGCAATATAAAACCAATTCCTAACTCACTTAAATTCATAAACTTTTTGAAAAAAAATGGTATAAAGCTTGCACTTGTTTCTTCTACCCCAATAGAAAATATCAAATTCTTATCTGATGAGATAGGAATGAAAGGTCTCTTTGATGTTATAGTTTCTGGCTCAGATATAAAGCACGGCAAGCCAAATCCAGAATGCTACCTTATTGCAGCTGAAAAAATAGGAGCCCCAACTAAAAAGTGTTGGGTCGTTGAAGATTCTCAACACGGAATAGATGCCGGTTTCTCAGCGGGAGCGAAAACAATAGGAATTTTAACAACCCATAAAAACCTTGAAAAAACAGATATCACTGTCAGAAACTTTGAAGAACTTGAAAAGTTTTTCTCTCAAATCTTAAAACTATATAAAATATAACTTTGATCTTACTTCATCTCAAGGTTTACCACAAAAATGTAGATGAGATACAAACGAATACAGAATAACATAAAATAAGTGAATGAAAATAAGAGTCAAACATGAAAAATCCCTTTGAAATAAAAATAAAAAATTTTAGATAGGAAGTTCCGATAAAAATTCATTTTTATCTTTATTATCTATGCAAAAAAATACAATAAACGATGACGGCAAGGAGCAAAAAGAAGAAAAAAATAAACGAAACAACAACGAAGAAAATCAGAGAATATTATCTACCCCACTTGCTCCCCTTGAAGGTTTGAGCAGAGATATGCTCCCCAAAAGACCTCAAAGAAAAACAGAAGTAAGACTGCATGTTCTTTCACTTTTAGTCGAAAATAAACCGGGAGTCCTCGCAAGGATAGCCGGACTCTTTGCGGGAAGAGGATATAACATAGAGAGCCTATGTGTAGGCGAAACTCAGGACCCGAACTATTCAAGAATGACAATAGTTACAAAGGGAGATGAAAGAGTTGTTGAACAGATTGAAAAACAGCTAAGAAAAATAATAGAGGTAGTAAAGGTAAGCAACATAACAGATACTCCTCATGTTGAAAGAGAATTGATACTTGTAAAAGTTTCAGCAACGAAAGAAAACAGAGACGAAATAGTAAGACTTGTAGAAATTTTCAGGGGGAAAATAATAGATGTAACTTTGAAATCCTTGACAATTGAAATAACAGGAGATAGAGATAAAACATCAGCATTCTTGCAGCTCCTCAAACCATTCGGTATAAAGGAGTTGGTCAGAACAGGTATTGCAGCAATAAAAAGAGGAGATTGAAAGAATATGAACAAAACAGAAACTCCAAAGATACCGGAATTTATTCGCAAATTCATAGAAAGAAATAAAGCTTTCTACGATGTTTTCAACAAGATAATATCAAGCGGTATATATGAAATATTCCTCAAACTTGAAGATGATAACGAGATTTTATCAAGATTTTTTAAAGATATATCAGAGATTGATTTTAACCTTTTGAAACAACACAGAGAAATATTTTTTAATGGGAATCTCCGTGAAACAAAAAATTTGGAGCATCTTATCCCCCCCGAAGTTGAAAGGATTTCTGAAACTGACATTCAAGAAGGAATTTTATCTTTAAAGCATGGAAAATGGGCATGTCTTACACTTGCCGGCGGATCAGCAACAAGATTTTTTTCTGAACTACCAGAAGAACAAAGAACAAATGTTAAAAGCACGAAGGGACTTTTTCCTATAACTTCAATTGGCAACTTCTCATTTCTTGAAGTGTTCGCAGGAGAGATTTTAGCAAGAGCTTTTGAATCCGGTAAAATTCCTGTGTGGTGCATTCTCACATCCTCCACAACTCATAAAGAAATAGAAGATTTCATATCTTCAAAACCATTTGGTATTCCACAAGATTTCATATTCTTGATAAGACAAAGAGAACTACCGAGAATAGATGAAAAAGGTCTGCCTGTTTTAAGGAAAGATGGTTCAATAGTAAAAACAGGAGATGGACATGGAGGTGCCCTATTTGCCATATTATCAATAAAGGAATTCCTCCTATCTGCGGGAATAGAATTTATTGTCTTACATAATGTAGATAATCTACTTGCTCAACCTCTTTTCCCACCGAGACTCGGTTTTCATATAAGAAAGGGAAATATTTTCACATCATCTGTCGTAAAAAGAAAGGAAGGAGAAAAAATCGGAATTCCAGTATATGATAAAGCAAGAAAAAAGAAAATAATTTTGGAATATAATGAAGCAGGTGAGATTCTTTCGCTTAAAAATGGAAATAAACTCACTTTTGAATACGGACATATAAACACAAATCTATTTTCGCTAAATTTTATTACTCCTGATATTCTAAAAAATCTAAGACCGGTAGTATATACACAAAAAAAGGTAAAAGTAGATGATGATTTCATAATCACGAGCTCAATCGAATTTCTAAATCACTATATTGTAGAAATATTAGATGAAAATAGAATAAGCTTTGTAGAGGTTGAAAGAGAATCCTTCTTCTCGCCTACAAAATCTGTTTTCGGAGAAGATTCAGTAGAAACCACGCAAAAAAACTATATTAATTTCACAAGGAAAAAGTTAGAAAAAGGAGGAGCTATTATATCTCAAAAAGCAAAATTAGAACTCGCACCATCTATAATCTTTTCAGAAAAGATTCTGAACTTTTTTGACTTTTCAGGATGGAAATTAGAAGATGATTCTTTACTTTTTATCTCTTGCTTCTATCCAGAAGATGGAGAAAAAAGCTTTTTGCAAGGGCTCAATATAAAAAAAGGTGGGGAGCTAAAAATCATTTCAAAATATCCGTTTGGAGAAATAGGTGTAGATAACAGAAGAAATTTCAAAATAGAGAATCCTCCAACAATAAAATTCGGCAGAGATGTTGTCATAGAAAGTGGAATTTCTGTTTTCATTGAACTTGAAAAAGGAGCAAAACTTTTCGTTCGCGACGGTACAAAAATAACAAAAAACATACACATAAAAATACCTTCTGGCTCAAAGTTTGAAATTTGAAATTTTAGATTTTTATAACAAATTGGTTTCCACTTCTTATTCAAGAAATGAAATTTTATTTTCCTTTTAAGATTAATTTTGGTATAACCAACGAAAGAGGGACTAAAACAACCCATATAGAAGCATTTACAAATGGGCTTCCATTCTGTTTTATTTCTAAAACCCCTACCTTCCATCCTATAAAATCAAAGCACCATCCTAAAACTACACCCAAAATCAAATAGAGAAAAGTCGGGAATTTATTTTTAATCCTAAAATACAAATCTATATATATAAAGGAAAGAAATATCCATAAAATAAACATAGGAAATGGAGTGGCAAGTATTTTCCACGGTCCCTTTATCTCATACAAGCTGTATTTATATGATAAAGCCTCTATAATTGTATTTAAAGACGAAACAATCAAGCCGGATACGAAATAGGAAATCCTTTGCTTTTTAGAACCTCTGAAAAACAGAAAAAGAGATATAAAAAAACACACAAATATGAAGAAAACAACTGCTGAATAAGCAATTAAAATATCATCGCTTTCATCCATAGGATAAAAACTGAAAAACTTTTCTTACGCAAAACTTCCTAATAAAATAAATAGTTAGGATGAGCAAAAGCGAACAAATTTCAAAAGATGTAATCTTTCATTCAAGCAAAACAGAGAATAAAACAAATTTAAATTCAAATAATTTTTCCAGCGAAATTGATAAATCAGTTTTTGCTACCCCAGAGGAAGCAATAGATCTCATAAGAAAAGGTGAAATAATAATTTTAGTAGATGATGAAAGCAGAGAAAATGAAGGTGATATGGTCGTTGCCGCTCAGTTCATAACACCAGAAAAAGTAAATTTCATAACGAAATGGGCAAGAGGACTCTTATGCGTCGCAATCTCAAAGGAAATTGCTGAAAGACTGAATCTCTTCCCTATGGTCGCAAATAATAACTCTCTTCACGGAACAGCCTTTACCGTATCCGTTGATGCAAAAGAAGGAGTATCAACAGGAATTTCCGCACATGATAGAGCTTTAACGATAAAGAAAATAGCAGATCCAAACTCAAAGCCAGATGATTTTGTAAGACCCGGGCATATTTTCCCAATTGTTGCAAGAGAAGGTGGAGTTCTTGTGAGAGCAGGTCATACAGAAGGTTCAACAGACCTTTGTAAATTAGCAGATCTAATTCCAGCTGCTGCGATATGTGAGATAATGAACGAAGACGGCTCTATGGCTCGCTTGCCGGATCTTATAAATGTTGCAAAAAGATTTGGGCTGAAAATAGCAAAAATAGAAGACATAATAAGATATAGGCTCAAAAGAGAATCTTTTGTAAGAAAAGTCGTTGAGGCAAGACTACCCACAGAATTCGGAGAGTTCAAAATTCAAGTCTGGGAAAACATTCTAGATGGCTCACAAAATACGGCTCTCGTTAAAGGAGAAATAAATCCAGAAGAACCCACATTAGTAAGAGTACATTCAGAGTGCCTTACAGGAGATGTTTTCGGCTCGTTAAGGTGTGATTGTGGTCCCCAGCTCAAAAAAGCTATGGAAATGATATCAAAAGAAGGCAAAGGAGTAATAGTGTATATAAGGAGAGAAAGTATGGAAAAAAGTCACGAAGGAAGAGGTATAGGACTCATAAAAAAACTTGAAGCTTACAACCTCCAAGAACAAGGACTTGACACAGTAGAGGCAAATTTAAAGTTGGGCTTTCCACCAGATTTAAGAGATTATGGAATAGGAGCTCAAATACTCAAAGGAATAGGCGTAGGCAAAATTCGTCTTATGACAAATAATCCCCGCAAAATCGTCGGTCTTAAAGGATATGGACTTGAAATATCAGAGATTGTTCCAATAAAAATTCAGGCTAACCCAGAAAATGAAAGATACATAAAGGCAAAAAAAGAAAAGCTCAACCACCTTCTATAAAAAGTCTCACATAAAAAAAGTTGCAAACTTTACAACTTTATCTACATTAATGATTAATTTTTCACTATGGCAAAAAAGTCTGATAAGAAAGACAAAGGTAAAAGAAAAGAAAATAATAAATTCAATATCCCAGACGAGGATAATTTAGAAAATACGGAAGAATACACAGAGTATCAAGTTGATACTCTTGAAGATTACTTTTTCGCTACAAAAGATCTATTTGTAGAATTCAGGAATTTCACAGTGATGACGAATAAAACTTTAACGGTAACACTAAATTCCCTCCGAGAACTGATACCCATGATTATGACAGGCAAAATTGATTATAGTAGGGTATCAAAAATTCTGAATGAAGTAAATCAAACATTACAAAAGTATCTTTCGGAACAAGAAAGACTAATAGCCAAAACAACATCTCTTAGCAAAGAATTAAAAGATAAAAACAAGGTTCAAAGAATGATAGATGAATATTTCAGCCGACTAAGCCTTTCCTTCCCACCATACGAATATGAACAAACACAAAATAAAGAAAAAGATATAAATATTTTACCATCCGCTATCTTCAAAGAACTTAATGAAGAAAAAATCAAAGAAATAATGGAGAAATTTGGAATAGATAAAAACAACGAAGATAATGAAGAAAAATAAATAGAAAAAAATAGAAGATAAAAAACATGGTCAGGAAAAAACATGAAAACATAAAGAGAGTATTAAATTCCGTAAGGTGGAATGAATTAAAAGATGAAGCTGTTGAATTGCTTTCAAACCTTATAAAAATAGACACAACAAATCCACCCGGCAACGAAAAACCAGCAGCAGAACTCCTCGAAAAATATTTCCAAGAATTTGGAATAAAAACAAAAATAGTTGAATCAGAAAAAGATAGAGCAAGCGTAATAGCAGAATTAGAAGGAGAAAAAAATGGCAAACCTCTTATACTTTTGAGTCATCTTGATGTTGTCCCAGCAAATCCAAAAGAATGGTCCTTCCCACCTTTTTCAGGGGAAATAAAAAACGGATATATATGGGGAAGAGGAGCGATTGATTGCAAAGGACTTGCCGTAGTTGAAGCCGTAGCACTTTCCCTTGTAAAAAGAATGGGTATTAAAATCCAAAAAGGAGTGAAATTCATTTCTGTTGCAGATGAAGAAATGGGGGGAGAAAAAGGGGCAAAATTTGTCGTTGAAAACTTTGATGAAGATGTGAACGGATTTTGTGTGATAAATGAAGGTGGAGCAGGATTCATAATCAAAAACAGAAAAATATATATGCCATGCTTTGGAGAGAAAGGTCCAATTTGGTTGAAAATCAAAGCAAAAGGAAAACCAGGACACGCTTCAATGCCTCATAAAGATAATCCAAACCTTATTTTAGTTCAAGCACTTTACAAAATATTGAACACAGATTTCGGGAAAAAACTTACAGATAACTTCATAAAATCAATTGAATTTTACCTTATAAGCAATAATTCAAGGAAATTTCTAAAGCCAACTTTGAAACTCATAGAAAACTCCGAAAAGATAAAAGAGCTTTTAGGTAAAATAATCTTTCTTGCTACTTCGCCTACACAACCAAAAATATCAGCGATGTTTTCTAACACTTTAAGCATAACAATAATGAAATCAGGATACAAAGAAAATGTAATTCCAGAAGAAGCAGAAGCAATAATAGATATGAGACTTCTACCCGGATACCAATATGATGAAATAATAGATAAGATGAAAAAAGTTGTGGACGACCCAAGAGTAAGCTTTGAAATTTTGTCTGTCTATGAACCTTCACAATCTGACCCTGCATCTGAAATTATGATGAAAATCAAAGAAGCTGCACATTATGTCTTTGAAGCTCCTTTCTTCCCAATACTTGCAACAGGGTTTACAGATTCAAGATTTTTCAGAAAAAAAGGAATACCATCGTATGGATTTTTACCCTTCTTTTTCAACGAAGAAGAAATATCAACTATGCACGGAATAGATGAAAGAATTTCTATTGAGAACATAGAACTCGGGCTAAAAATTATGTTGTCTATAATTTTGAATCTGTGCGCAGACGAATCCGCAGTTTTCGGAGCATAAGTTCTACATCTAAAAACTTTCATAAATTTAAAAATGAGAGAAATTTTCTCAGAAGTTCTTGGGAAAAAAGTAGTATTACCTCAAAAGTGTGAAAGAATTGTAAGTTTCTCTCCATCAATAACAGAGGCTCTTTTTATGATGGGACTTGGGGGAAAAATCAAAGGTGTTTCTGTCTACTGTGTAAGACCTCCCGATGCAAGAAAAAAAATAATAATAGGTTCATATTCAACATATAAAAGAGAAAAACTCCTTGAAATAAATCCAGATATAATTTTCACAACAACAGGTTATCAGCTTGAATTCGCAAAAAAACTTTCAGATGAATTTCCCGTCTGGCCAATAAGATTACCATCAAATTTAGCAGATGTTATTTCAACTTGCTGTGAAGCAGGTCTTGCAGCAGGATATCCCGATGAAGCAAGGCAACTTGAAAGAAAATTAATTGACCATCTCCTTATTTTAAAATCACAAGCAGAAAAAATAAATTCAATACCAACATCTCCAAAAAATGAAGATAATAATCACAGTAATAATAACAACAATAAAATAAAAGTTTATGTTGAGATAGATCTTGGAGGTCCGACTACATTTGGAGCTTATAGCTACATAACCGATGCATTAGATTTTTTAGGTTTGGAAAATATTTTTTCAGACGAACCAAAAGAATGGTTGAGACCAGATGATAAAGTAGTATCACAAAAAAACCCAGATGTAATAATTTATGAACCAAAAATGTTTTCAAAAAGAAGGGAAAAAGAAGAAATCATAAAAAAACTATTTGAGAGGTTCGGAGAAATAAAAGCAATAAAGAATAAAAATGTTTTTATAACTCCCGGCATATATGATTTCCTTGCCCACCATGGTCCATCATTTATAACAGAAACTTTACAGTGGATTTTGGAAATAAAAAAGAAATTGTAAGCTCTTAAAATTGCAAGATTCCCAAATGCAAAAGCATTAAAATAAAACATCAGGTTAAATTATGTATGAAAGATATGATTAAAAAGAAAATAATCATGGTTTCAGATAGCTTCCCACCAGTTCCAAGTGGAGTGTCAAAGTACTCTTTTTTTCTCACAAAAAAACTTCTTGAAAGAGGATATGATGTATCAGTAATAACTGGCGGAGTAAAAAATAAACCCCAAGAAGAAATTGAAATAGAAAAACTCGGAGGAAAAGTCATAAGAGTTGGAAAGTTAATCTCAACAGTTGCAAATGGGACAAGATGCTTTATTACTCTACCCTCACCTTATGACCTTTACAAACTCAAAAAAATTTTCTCATCTTATCACGATGTCGTCATAATGCAAGGACCTTTGGGGCTAACCTTACCGTACCCCGCAACTTTATTTTCAAAAGCAAAGAAAATAGGCATCTTTCACTCAGTCACAGACAAACCAAATCTTGGGTTCATTTTATTCAAAAGAATAATGAGACCTTTTCTTGACGCCCTTGATGAGAAAATAGCAGTTTCAATGTCAGCAAAAAATGAAATAGAAAAATATTTCGGGAATCAGAATATTGACATAATACCTCCGGGAATTGATACAAAAATTTATTCTCCATCGGCAGGAAAAAGATACAACGATAAACTAATTTTTCTTTTTGTAGGGAGGCTTGACGAAAGGAAAGGAGCTGATATCCTTATAAGAGCTTGGCAACGAATAAAAAAAGAAGGTATAAAGAAAGGTAATAAAGTTCCGTCGCAACTTTTCATAGTAGGAGATGGTCCAATGAGACAAAATTTAGAAAATGAAGTCAAAAATAAAAAAATAGAAGGAGTAAAGTTTTTCGGCTTCGTTGAAGAGAAAAAACTACCTGAAATTTACGCATCGGCAGATATATGTGTTTTCCCATCAAAAGGAGGAGAAAGTTTCGGGATAGTGCTGATAGAAGCTATGGCATCAGGATGCTGTGTTATTGCATCAAAAATAAGAGGCTACCAAGATGTAATATCAGATGGCAAAACCGGTATTCTTTTCTCAAATGAAAAAGAACTTATATCTTTTTCCGAAAAATTAAGCCAAGATGAAACCATGAGAGAGGAACTCTCCAAAAATGCAACGGAAGAGTCAAAAAAATACGATTGGGATAAAATAGTAGATCTTATTGAAGAGAAAATCAAAAATTGAATATTATCATTTATCAAGGACATGTTTTTCAAGTTCTACACACAAAAACTCACCTTCAAAAACTTTTTCTGTTTCTTTTCCGTTCTCTTTTTTAAAAACCTCAACAAAAACAGTTTTTTTATTGCCATCTGATGATACGACTTTTGCAATTGAAACAAGCTTATCTCCAAGTTTTACAGGTTTTGTAAATTTTACACTTGCTTTTGCAAGCACAACATAAGGATGATTTGACGCAACCATAGCGGAGTAATCAGCAAGAGAAAAAGTAAATCCTCCATGAATTAATCCCCTTTCATCTGCAACCATCTCCTCCGTAGTTTCAAGCTCAACCCGAGAATATCCATCTTTTATTTCTATGACTTTTCCACATAGTTTTTCGTTTATAAGTTTATGTGTTCTTTTCTCCATATATCACAAAAATTTTCAGATATAAATCTAAAATCTCAATTCTCAACAAAATATAAAGAAGATAAAATTTCTTGCAAGAATCATAACGATTTCGAAAAAGAATAAAAATAAAAGTTAATTTTTTAAACAAAAGGGAGGTGAAAAAACATGAATCCAATTGCATCAAGAATATTAGTAGGAGCTGTAGTAGCGGTATCTTTGGTTTTAGGTGGGTGTGCAAGGAAGCCAGAAAAAGAACTTCAAGACGCAAGGAATGCAATTAAAGAATTAGAGGACGCAGGAGCTCCTCAATATATCACTGATGACTGGAACAGAATTAATGCAAGTCTAAAAGAAGCTGAGACAAAAATAGAGGAGAAAAAATATAAAGAAGCAAGGGAGCTCCTTTTGAAAATAGTAGAGGAGGCAAACTCACTCAAATCAAAAGCTGAGGAAGCAAAACGAAAAGCAGAGGAAGAAGCTAAAAGACAACAAGAACTACAGCAGCAACAGCAACAAGCTCCAGAAGCTGCTACTCCAACTGCTCCTGCACAGCCACAACAATAAGCTTTATGGGGGGGGTTTAAATTAGCAGGGAATTTAACAAATAAAAGCATTTATCTTTAAATTTATTTAACCCTCTCCCTCTCTTTATTATATCTTCTTTTAAACCTCAAATAGGCAAGGCGTTGTGCGGATTCAAAAATTCTTTCTTTATCTTTCATTTCCTCTTTTACGATTTTAGAGAAGTCCTCAAATAGTTTTGAAGCTAAATTGTAATCAGGTTTGCATATCAAAATAGCATCGCAACCTGCCCGAAATGCCATAAAAGCTAAATCAGGTAAATCTCCAAAGTCTCTTAATGCTCCCATAGTTATATCATCCGTTATAACACAGCCGGGAAAAAAAGTTTTAAGTTCTCTTAACCATTTTTCAGATAATGTGCAAGGAAAATCATCTACATTTTTTACAACTATATGAGCAGTCATTATCCCGTAAACATCATAAGCTAATTTTTTAAAAGGCAAAATGTGTTTTTGAATTTCCTCCTCATTAGCATCAGAAAAAGGGAGCAATATATGAGAATCTTCTTTTACAAGACCGTGACCTGGAAAATGTTTTGCCACTGGTAAGACTCCCGAGGAGAAAAGTCCCTTTGAAAAAGCAGAAGCAATTTTTGATACTATTTCTGGGTCAGAAGAAAAAGCCCTATCTCCGATTACCGTTTCATTATATCCAAAAAGATCAACAACTGGTGCAAAATTTACATCTATTCCAAGACTCGCAAGAAAAGACCCAAGTTTTTGACCTAAATCAAAAATATCTTGATCAGTGATCAGTCCGCTCTCAAAAGCTTCTCCTATTTTTCTTGCGGGTGGAAGCTCAAATGGAGGTTCTATCCTCTTTACCCTCCCTCCTTCCTCATCTACGCACACGAACAAATTATATCCAACTTTACCTTTTAAAGAAAAAATAAATTCTCTCAAATCATCTATATTATGTGGTACATTGTAGGAGAAAATTATTATTCCTGAGGGTTTGTATGTTTTGAGAAAATCTATCGTTTCCTGATCCGGACTTTTTCCTTTTATTGCAACTATAAATAATCCGGAAAGCATAAGATAAAGTTTAAAAAAACTATATTTCCATTTCTTGGTTTAAGATTCTCTCAATAACTTCTATTATCTTCTCTTTTTCAATTCTCATACATTCCTTGTTCCTGGGACACGGTGGAATTTCTGCGAAATTTGAGCAAGGAGAACACCATAAATTTTTTCTTATTATCTTCCCAATCAACGGTCCCCACTTTATATGATTTGATGGACCAAAAATCGCTATAACTTTTTTCCCCATCATATAAGCAAGATGCATCAATCCATTATCTACCCCTACAAATATTTTTGCAGAAAGTATTATTTGTGCAATCTCATCAAAACTCAATTTTCTATCACCTATGACCCGTACTCTATAACCCCTATTTTTCATTATTTCCATAACCTTGTCAAACTCATCATACAATTTTTCCCACCTTGTGGTAAATGGAGAAAAAACAATATCTAAATTTTCAAAATTCTGAACATTAACTTTATTTCTAATAAATGACTGACTTTTCCTTATAAACTCATCTGAATTTATAAGCTCATCCGAATTTTCTTCATTTTCTCTTTTGAAATATAACAATATTTTTTCTCCAAGTCTTATAAAATTCTTTGTTTCATGTTGTGCGAAAAAATATTCGGCTTTTATATCAAATAATTTACTTTTCTCTGTTGTATCAAATCCAACCAATATTTTCCCGAGCAATCTACCAAAAAAAGCAGGGAGTAGAAAAGATTGCTCTGTATCTATTACCACATCATATTTCCTTATATTTTTAAGAAAGAAAAATATAAATTTGAAAGAGTCATAAGCAAAAAAGTTTGAGACCATATCCCCGTAGCAGAATTTAGCTCCATCCAAGTTTCTTTTTTCTCCGAGAAAATCAATTTTTGTGTTCAGCTCTTCTTTAAGAAAAATAACAAGAGGAGTTAGTAAGATGGCATCACCCGATCCCCCAGGTCTTATGATGAGAACCTTTTTGATCTCGTTGATTTGTTTTAATTCACGAATGAACTTTTTTTTCCAGAGAAAGAAAAGAGCTCTTATAAAAAATTTTCCGAAAGTAGCATCAAATTTTTTCAAGATTTTCTGTTGAAAACTTGTCATTTTATTTTATACTATCACATTTTAAAAAGGCAAAAGCAAAATATACTCAATATTTAAAAATACCATAAATTAAATATATATGTCAAACGGAAAAATTACAGAAGAAAAAATACCAGAATTAGAAGAAAAAGAAAGAGTAAGGCAAGAAATAGAGAAATTGAGAAAAGAAATTCAGTATCACGATTGGAGATACTATGTTTTGAACGACCCAGTTATATCTGACGCAGAGTACGACAACCTTGTAAGAAGACTAAAAGAACTTGAAGAAAAATATCCAGAATTTATAACTCCTGACTCTCCAACTCAAAGAGTCGGAGAAAAAATAGAAGGAGAATTTCCTACTTTCCCACACTCAATACCTATGCTTTCCCTTGATAATGCATTTTCAGAAGAAGAACTTTATGAATTTGAAGAGAGATTAAAAAGGTTTATAGGAGATGAGAAAATTGTTTTTGAGTATTCGGTTGAACCAAAAGTTGATGGAGTAAGCATAGAAATTATATACGAAAATGGCATATTCACAAGAGCGCTAACAAGAGGAGATGGAGTGTATGGTGAAGATGTTTCTCCAAATGTAAAAACAATAAAAAGTATTCCGCTAAGACTTTTAGGCGATAATATTCCTGAATATATTGAGATCAGAGGGGAAATCTTTATGAAAAGAGATGAATTTGAAAAATTAAATAGAGAACTACTTTCACAAGGTAAAAAACCATTCGCAAACCCCAGAAACGCTTGTGCAGGTTCGCTGAAACAAATTGATCCATCGGAAACAGCAAAAAGAAAATTAGACGCTGTATTTTACGGGAATGGAATAATAAGAGGAGTTGAAATAAAAAATCAAAAAGAACTAATTGAAAATCTAAAAAATTGGGGGTTTAAAGTCGTTCCAGAATGGAAAATAGTTAAAGGTATAAAAGAAGCAATTGAACACATAAACTATATATACTCAAAGCACAAAGAATTTCCTTTTGAGTCAGACGGAGTTGTAATAAAAGTAAATGATTTCAAATTAAGGAGTATTCTTGGAGAGAAAGCAAAAAGCCCAAGATGGGCAATAGCATATAAATTCCCAGCAGAAGAGGTAACAACAAGATTACTTTGGGTTGAGTTCCAAGTAGGTAGGACAGGAACTGTGACTCCTGTTGCTATATTAGAACCTGTAAGAATAAGCGGAGTCCTTGTATCGCGAGCTACACTCCACAATTTTGACGAAATAAAAAGGAAAAATATAAAGATAGGAGATTGGGTTTGGGTAAAAAGATCAGGCGATGTAATCCCCGAAGTTATAAAAAGTATTGAGGATAGAAGGAAAGGGATAGAGATAGATATAGAAGAGCCAAAAAAGTGTCCTGCGTGCGGGTCTGATTTATATCGTCCAGAAGATGAGGTAGCACTGAGGTGTCCCAATATGTCTTGTCCTGCACAACTTATTGAAAGAGTAAAACACTTGGTATCAAGAAATGCATTTGATATAGAAGGTTTGGGAGAAACTTTCATAGAACAACTTGTTAGCAAAGGAATTATAAAAGATATTTCAGATGTCTTTTACCTGAGAAAAATAGATCTTCTGAAATTTCAGGGGGTAGGCGAGGTTCTTGCGACGAAAATAATAGATAGAATAAACAAGAAAAAAGAAATTCCTCTTCATCGTTTCATATTTGCTCTTGGAATAAGGCATGTGGGCGAATCTGTTGCAAAAATGCTTGCAAAGCGATTCAAAACTCTTGACTCATTCCTGAAAGCAACTTATCACGAAATAGCGTCAATCTATGGATTGGGACCAGCGGTTGCGCAAAGTGTCGTTTCATTTCTCAAAGATGAAAAAAACATAATGTCTATAAAAAGAATGCTTGAAGCAGGGGTAAAAGTATTAGATTACAAAGAAGAAGAACAAATAAGGAAGGGAAAGCTAGCAGGGAAAATTTTTGTTTTTACCGGAACACTGAAAAGTATGACCAGAGAAGAAGCTAAAAAATTAGTTATAGAAAATGGTGGAAAAGTTACAGATACAATTACATCATCTGTAAGCTATCTTGTTGTAGGCGATCTTGAAGGTAGGCCTACAACCTCAAAACTCCAAAAGGCAGAAAAGCTTGGAATAAAGAAAATAACAGAAGAGGAATTTCTCAAAATGATAAGAGAAGAATAAAAGTTTTAGAATAAAAATTTAAAAAAGAACGGAAAACAATTAATCTGCACAATCAAAAATAATCTCTCAAATCTCTCAAAAATAATCTTTACATAAATAAATCATAAAATAAACAGGCTAAATAGATTTTGAGGGGCAAAAATTTATTGAAAATCGTTCTTTAAAATGAGAATTCATTAATAAGAAGATATTTTGAGCCATATATTTTGCTGCGAATTTTATAAAGGGGTGAATTTGATATGAAGGTGAGATCATCTGTAAAAAAAAGATGCGCAAGTTGCAGAGTTATAAGGAGGAAAAATAGAGTTTATATTATTTGCGAAAACCCAAAACACAAACAAAGACAAGGATAAAAGAAAGAAAGAGAGGTAAAACAAAATGAGAATTTTGGGAAGAGATATAATTGATAAAAAGAAAGTTATCCCTGGGCTTATGGATATATTTGGCATAGGAGAAAACATGGCATACCATATTGTCAGCATGGTTGGGATAGATTACACGAAAAGAATAAAAGATTTAACAGAAGAAGATGTCGCAAAAATAAATTCGGCAGTTGAAAGATTAGGATTGAAAGTTGAAGGGGATTTAAGAAAAGAAATAAGCGACAACATACAAAGACTAAAAGATATAAAATGTTATAGGGGGCACAGACATGTGGTAGGGTTGCCAGTAAGGGGGCAGAGAACCCACTCTAATGCCCGTACAAGAAAAGGTCCGAGAAAACACAGAATTCTTGCAAGGAAAAAGAAAAAAAAGTAATAGAATAAAGTGAGGGGGGTAAGTTAGATATGGCTCAGAAAAAAAAGAAGGTAAGAAAAGTTCCATATGCGATAGCATATATAAAATCAACATTTAACAACACAATTGTAACATTTACTGACCTTGACGGGAATGTTCTCACATGGTCATCTGGCGGGGCGATAGGCTATAAAGGTACAAAGAAAGGTACACCTTATGCGGCTCAAAGGGCGGCTTCTGAGGCTGCAAAAAAAGCAAAATCAATATACGGAGTCGAAAAATGCGCAGTATATGTCAAAGGTCCTGGTCCCGGCAGGGAAACAGCAATAAGAGCAATCCAAAATGAAGGCATAGAAATAGTATTACTACGGGATATCACTCCTATCCCGCACAACGGTTGCAGAGCTCCCGGGAGAAGAAGAGTGTAAATTTGAAATTATTAAATAAAATAAGAGGGGGTTTGTTGATAATATGGCAATAAAGAGCGGACCAGTTTGCAGAATATGTAGAAGAGCAGGGATGAAACTTTATCTAAAAGGGCAAAAGTGTTATACAGAAAAATGCCCGTTTGAGAAAAGACCCTTTCCACCAGGACAACATGGGAGGAAAAAAAGAATTATAAGATTATCTGATTATGGTATTAGACTTCTTGAAAAGCAAAAACTCAAAAAATTCTATTTTATGCGAGAAGAACAGTTCAGAAGGTTTTTTGATATGGCTCTCAGAGCAACAGGTAATACAGGAAATAGATTTATAGAACTCCTTGAAAGGAGGTTAGATAATGTAGTTTTTAGGGCAGGTTTTGCACTTTCAAGAAGACATGCAAGGCAACTTATATCTCACGGACACATAAAGGTGAATGGCAGAAAAGTTGATATACCATCTTACCTTGTAGATTTAGGTGATGAGATAGAATTAGTGAAAAAAGAACTTATACCTCAAACTCCTATTTTGAAACCACCTTCATGGATAGAATCTGATTTGAAGGAAGGAAAAGCCAAAATTGTAAGGTTACCAGAAAGAAAAGATCTTGACCTCAAAATAGATGAAACTTTAATAATAGAGTTTTATTCAAGATAAAGTAGGAGGGAAAAATTTTATGCCAAGGAGAGAACTAGAAGGTGTTGTCATTTCTGCTGGAAAAATGGATAAAACGGTAAAAGTTTTAGTGGAAAGAATTACTATGCATCCTCTATATAAAAAACACATAAAGAAAAGAAAAAAATATCTTGTTCACGATCCAGAAAACAGATGCAAAGAGGGTGATATAGTTTTAATAAGGGAAGGAAGACCTTTTTCAAAACTCAAAAGGTTCTATGTGGTAAAAATTTTAGGAAATATAAAATTACAAAACCAAAGCCAAGATACTTCCCCTAATATGGAAGGAGGTAAATCACCATGATACAGAGAGAGACAAAAGTTATTGTTGCAGATAATTCCGGAGCAAAATGGGGAAAATGTATAGGAATTCTCGGAGGAAGCGGGAAGAAATATGCCTATATTGGAGATATAATAGTAATAGCAGTAAAGGACGCAATTCCTCACACCAAAATATCTAAAGGAGATGTGAAAAAAGCTATTGTTGTTAGAACAAAAAAAGAATTCAGAAGAAAAGATGGCTCATACATAAGGTTTGACGATAATGCAGTTGTTATAATAAACGAAAAAGGTGATCCGGAAGGTACAAGAATTTTTGGTCCTATCCCTCGGGAAATAAGGGAGAAAGGTTTTACAAAAATTGCATCTTTGGCTCCAGAAATAGTTTGATACGGAGGTTAAAAAATGAGAAAACTTAAAACAGGGGATACTGTGTTTGTAATCGCAGGAAAAGACAAAGGAAAAATTGGAAGAATTCTCAGAGTTTTTCCTAAGGAAGATAGGGCAATCGTAGAAGGAGTAAACAGAATAAAAAAACATGTCAAACCTACCCCCCGCAACCCCCAGGGCGGAATAATAGAAGTTTTCGGTAAAATTCATATCTCTAATCTTATGCTCGTCTGTCCCAAATGTAAGAAACCAACAAGGGTAGGAATAAAAATTTTAGAAGATAAAAGAAAACTAAGATATTGTAAAAAATGCGGAGATTTTGTTGACCAAATATAGAAAAAACAATAATAAATAAATAGCAAGGAGGAAAAAATTATGCAGAGTGCAGCTACATCTGAAAGTAAAGGCTCAGATCAAAAATATATACCAAGACTCAAAAAATATTATTTTGAGGTTGTTGTCCCAAAAATGATGGGAAAATTCAAATATGAAAATCCCCTTGAAGTTCCAAGACTTTACAAAATAGTTGTAAATATGGGAGTAGGGAAGTGGAAAGATGATGCAAATTATATTCAGGAAGCAATCCAAGATCTTTCACTTATTACCGGACAAAAACCAGTTTTACGTAGAGCAAGAAAAGCAATAGCCGGATTTCACCTGAAAAAAGGCGAAGTTATTGGGCTGTCTGTTTGCTTGAGAGGAAATATGATGTATGATTTCTTTGATAGACTTATAAATATTGCAATGCCACGAGCAAAAGATTTCAAAGGTTTCTGGTCAAAAGGATTTGACGGGAAAGGAAACTACAACATAGGCATAAAGGAACACACAATTTTTCCAGAAGTTCCATATGCAAAAATAAAATATGTCAAAGGTATGAATGTCACAATAGTCACAACTGCTGAAACAGATGAAGAAGCCAAAGAACTTCTCAAACTTATGGGAATGCCCTTCAGAGACTAATGATTGAAAAAATTCTCTAATAATTAAAAAATTTTTTTTAAGTCTTTTTTATACTGAATTTTTCTGTTTTTTTCTGATAATAAAACTCAAATTTATGTTAGCTGATAAAATTCAAATTTATGGGAGATAAAGCAATATCGCAGAATCCTGCCACTGAGGAGATTCTGGCAGAACACCCATTTGAATCAAAAGATGAAGCCCTTGAAAAAATAGAAAAGCTAAAACAATCATTTTTGATGTGGAGAGAAAAGAGCATAGATGAAAGAGCAGAGGTTATACTAAAAATAGCTCAGGATCTCAGGGAAAATAAAAAGTCATATGCGGATCTTATAACATCGGAGATGGGAAAACCTATAAACCAGGCAGAAAGTGAAGTTGAAAAGTGTGCATACGCATGCGAATATTTTGCTCAAAACGCAAAAAAGTTTTTGGAACCGGAACATGTAAAAATTGACTTTGCAGATGAAGCTTATGTGGAGTTTGATCCACTTGGTGTTATCTTGGCAATAATGCCGTGGAATTTTCCATTCTGGCAGGTGATAAGATGTGCAGTTCCCGCAATTCTCGCAGGAAATGTAGTAGCTCTAAAACACTCACCAAATACATTTTTGTGTGCAAAAAAAATAGAAGAAATATTTTCTAAGTATGCTGACGGAATTTTAATTAACCTCTTTATAAAAGAAGAGGATGTAAAATTTATAATACCACAAGTTCAAGGAGTATCTTTGACAGGAAGCGTAAGAGCTGGACAAGCAGTAGGAGAGTTAGCAGGTAAAAATATAAAGCCTGTTGTTCTTGAGCTTGGAGGTTCTGATCCGTTTATAGTATTTGATGATGCAGATTTTGAATTGGCAGTTGAAACAGCGGTAAGAGCAAGGATAATAAATTCTGGTCAAAGCTGTATTGCTGCTAAAAGATTTATAATTCATGAAAAAATCTACAAAGATTTTGTTGAAGCTGTAAAGAGCAGAATAAAAAAGCTGAAAATAGGTGATCCGAAAGATAATGTAGATATTGGACCGATTGCAAGACGAGATCTTCTGGAAAATGCACTGAGAATAGTTCATGAAACAGAAAAAACCGGAGCAAAAGTAGAAGGTGGCAAAAGAATAGGAGAAAGAGGATTTTTCTTCTATCCTGCAATCATTGAAGAGGCGGACTTTTCCTCTCCTGTATTCAGGGAAGAAACCTTTGCTCCAATAATGCCAATTTTCAAATTCAAAACAGAAGATGAAGCGATTGAGATAGCAAATAAAAGCGAATTCGGACTCGGTGCAGTTATATTCACAAAAAACATAGAAAGAGCAAAACGTATAGCAAAATATATAGAAGCTGGAAATGTTGCAATAAACCTACAAGTCAGAAGCGACCCGAAACTTCCTTTTGGTGGAGTTAAAAAATCAGGGGTGGGGAGAGAGCTTTCAAGATACGGAATCCTTGAATTTGTAAATATAAAATCAGTTATGATAAAATATTAAGATTTAAAGATGAGCATAATTTTGGCAATAATTATACTTGGATTGATGATCTTATTCCACGAGTTCGGACATTTTATATTCTGTAAAATATTTGGTGTAAAAGTACTTAGGTTCTCAATTGGTTTTGGTCCTGCAATTTTAAGAAAAAAAATAGGAGACACAGAATTCAGATTATCTCTTATACCGCTTGGAGGTTATGTTACACCGCTTGAAAAAGAAAAAATAGATCTTATGGTTGAAGAAAGAGCATATGAGCTTTCAAATAAACTTAACCTCAGTGAAAGCTTAGCAAGAGAGATAGCGTGGGAAGAAATAAGAAAAGAGTTTGGAATCTCACAAAATTCCAGAAATGTTTTTTTAGAATCAAAACCATACTTTCAGAAATTTCTTATAGTTTTTGCTGGTCCCCTTTTTAATGTCATACTTGCCATATTTTTTATGTACTTTCTTTTGGTTATAGGATATGAAACTTTGGGAACAAAATTAGGAAAAGTTTTAGAGAATTCACCAGCAGAAAAATATGGGCTTCAACCGGGAGATATAGTTCTGGAGGTGAACAAAAGAACCGTCAAAACATGGCAAGATATAAGGCGTGAAATAGTATTGTCAGAAGGAAAAATAAATCTAAAAATCCAAAGAGGGGAACAAATTTTATATTTTGAGATTGAACCTCAAATAATTGATGGGAGAAGGATAATTGGAATTTTGCCAGACGAAAATAATAAAGTTGTAATAAAATATTCTCCTATTTTGGCTGTTCCAAAGAGCATAGAAAATACAATAAGCACTATTTCAGATATGTTTTATGCTATAAAACTAATTTTCACAAAAGAAGGAATTGAAAGTATAGGGGGACCAATCACAATAGCGAAAGTAACATCAGATGCAGCAAAGGAAAGCATACAATCCCTCCTTTCTGTGTCATTTCTCATATCTTTAAACCTTGCTCTCCTCAATATCCTTCCCATACCAGTTTTAGATGGGGGACATATATTAATATTCACAATAGAAGCTCTGATAAGAAGAAGATTAAATTATAAAACGAAATTTGCAATAACAGTATTTGGTTTGTTCATCATACTTATTTTAGCTTTCATAGGAATATCAAACGACATAAAAAATATACTGAAAAAAGAATGAATAAATAGAGCCGCAAAAAAAATGGAAATATATTTGTCAAACTTCAAAAATTACATTTCAAATTCCAAGCCAGAGGGCTTATACATACATATACCTTTCTGTATAGAGAAGTGCCCATACTGCGACTTTGTATCGGGAATTAGACCAGAAAGCTCAATTGTAGATAAATATTTTTCTGCACTTGAAAAAGAATTCTTCCTTTATCTTGAAATTGTTGATTTATCAAGATGTAAAACACTTTACTTTGGAGGAGGAACTCCCAGCTTATTTCCAAAAAATCTTGAAAAGATTGTAGAGATTATAAAAAAGTATGCACAAAAAATAGAGGAAATATCAGTTGAAGCAAACCCATCGGGCAATCTTAATCCTTCTGACTTCTCCTTTGCAACAAGAATCTCATTTGGAGTTCAATCTTTTTCTGAAAAAAATCTCAAATTCTTAGGAAGAAATCATGACCCCAATGAATCAAAAAAATTAGTTTCAAAATTTTCAAATTACTTTGATGTGAATGTAGATATAATTTTTGGTATTCCCGAACAAACTCCGGAAGATCATTTAGAAGACCTGAAAATCTCATTAGACCTCGGTGTAAAACATATTTCAACTTATCTTCTCACACCATACGAAAACACACCTTTGGGTATAAAAGTAAAGAGAGGAGAAATAAAGTTGCCGGAGGATGTATCCGGTTTTTTTGATATTCAAGGATACCTTGAGGATAATGGAATGATAAGGTATGAAATTTCCAACTTTGCATTTTCTGGTTTTTTCTGCAAACATAACCTACTTTATTGGAACAGAAATGATTTTTTAGGTTTGGGAATTTCTGCTTGGTCAAAAATTCGTTCTGCAAGATTTGCAAACACTCCAAAAATAACAGAATACATAGAAAAAATAAGCAACAAAAAATTTGCAGTATCACATATTGATTTCATTGACACAAAAAGGCTCATATACGAGATAATATTTTTAAGGTTAAGAAAGGTAAATGAAGGGATTGACCTAAAAGAGCTTTGCAATTACTTAGATATTGAAAAATTTTCAAATCTTATAATTAGAAAATTGGGAGATTTTATTCTTTTTGAGAATGGGAGATTAAAAATCAAAAGGAATTTTCTTTATATTTCAGATTATATCACTCGTGAGATTTTTTTAATAGTTGATAAGATTTTTCAGCCTCAGCAACACAGTATTCCCAATCTTGCCTGAAAAATTCCCTTATCTTCATAAGCTCCTCATAAGTGGGAAATATTTCATCTTTCACAGATTTCAAAAACTTGTTTTCTGGAATAAATTTGCCGAGATAAAGTATAGAATATCTTAAAGGAAAAACATAAAGATATTTTTTCAAAAGATTATTTTCAGGTGGGGTGTAATTTATAAATCGGGAGATAATATAAGCTAAACTCAACTCTTTTTCTCCGTAGGATTTATGAACAATTTTTTTGGGAAACTCACCTTCAAATTTTCCACCTATGTAATCTAAAATCTTTTGCAAAAATTTTTGTGGATTATTTTTGAGTTCATCATAAATCAAAATAAGTGGATTTTTTGAAAATCTATTCCTGATGTGTTCAATCTTTTTTGCGTAAATCAAATCTTCTATTTTATACCATCCTGTATTTTCAAGATTGAAAAAATCTTTAAATTTCACATGAAAGCCATTTTTTATAGTTCTTTTGTATTGAGATAATATCCACTCATCATGTCTTCTGAACACAATTATTATTCCGGTATCAGGGAAAAATTTTGAGAATTCTTCAGTTTCTCTTTCAAATCGCTCATCAAACTCACGGGAAATAAGGAACTTTAAATTTTGATTTTTATTTTTTTTGAGACAATCTAAAATTATACTTTTAGCTCTTCTATATTTTTGAGGTTTTATGTAATGAATACCTTTAATCTTCGGAAAAAACTCGTGTTGGAGAAATTTTGTACCAGTTTTTCCTAACCCTACATGAAAATAAATCTCCATAGATTTTTTATTTTATTGATGATAAATACTTTTTTTATTTTTGAGGTTTTGGGGCTAATTTGAAGTTGAAGTTAGGTTCAACGGGTTTTTCGGCAGATTCAACTTTCTTTATCCAAGGAATATATCGTGAAAGAGTTCTCCTTATTCCCGCTTTCATAGTAACGATTGCAGATGGACAAAGAGAGCAAGCGCCTTGAAGAGAAACAACGACCTCTCCCTTCTCCTCATTCACTTCCTTTACCTTGATACCTCCGCTGTGTGATTTGAGGTATTCTGAAATTTTACTTAACACATAGTTGACCTCTTCTAATCCGCTTTTTAGAAGAACTATTTTTTTGCCGAAAATTTCTTCTAATTTAACTATTGCATAAGTTAGCTTTTCAGCAGGAGTATCAGGATTTATTCTTATACCCAAAATTACCTCATCCTTCTTTTCTTCTATTACATAAATACTTTTTATAAAGTGAAATTCATCTTGAATTTTAGATATTTTATCAGAATAATTTTGATTTATCTCAGACTTTACCAACATAACAACCAATTGTTAAAATGGGTTTGGGGAACGGTTTATTTGCTATGAGCTTTTGGCTCATGCAAACCTTACTTCCCCCAGCCACTGCCACAGCTTCTACCCGTTCTACCGGGCTACCTTTACTTTTTCTTTTACCTTTACTTTTCTTCTTTTTTCCTCTTCTTTTTTTTAGTTTCAATTTTCTTCTGACCATATTTTTAGGTATTCGGTAGGAGGAATTTCAGCGAGTCCGACAACTCGTTTTATTTCTGGGAACTCATAAGCTAACTCATTCCCGATGATTTGAGCAAGCTGATTTGCGGCGCACCCGCAGAAGGGAGAGCATCCTACCCCATCGCCGAGGGCTATCCCTAAAAGAACGGTTCCTGTCTCTTCATCATAATCTTTGACCCAAACAATTACATTTTCTATTTGAGGACTTGCTTTTATTCTTGGTCTAATTTCTGATAATATAAATTCATTCATTTTTTTTACTCTTTCTTTTTGCACTGACATAGCTCTATTACCCTCCTTTTTTTATTTATTCAAATCATTCTATTTTAGTCATTTTTTTCTATTTAGAAACAATTTTTAGTATATTTTTGATTTAAAAAATTACATTCTACTTTTTTGAGTTGATTTTTATTTTATAATAAAAACATCTTTATTTATTATTGTAATAAATTTAAAATATAAGGTATGAGGGAGACAGGAGTTAAAAAAGAGCCGATAGGCTTTCAGGAAAGATTGAGAATGTTTGAGGAATTCAGAATGGCGAAAAATAAAATTCTATCTCCGGAGGACTTTGTTGAAGTTTCAATAAAAGACAGAAGAACCGGTGAGGTGAAAAAGAGGAAAATGATTTTAAAATCTGGTTGGAGAAAGATAAAGCTATTTTTTGGTATATCAAGTGAGATTCTTGAGCTAAGGAGAGAAAAAGATGGAAACAAAATAATATATTTGTGCAAAGCAAGAGTATATACACAATCTGGAATGTCCGCAGAAGCTGTTGGAGTTTGCTCGTCAGATGAACCCGGAAAGGCAAATATGCCAGAATATATTTTATCTTCAATATCGCAAACAAGAGCGATAAATAAAGCGATAGCTGATCTCGTTGGAGCAGACTTTGACGAAGATATTGATGTAGAAAAACTTGAGGATGAAGATATAGATATATCACACACAGAAAAATCCCAAGAATATTATAATACTTATAGTGAATCTACTGAGAGAGCTTTACCTTCTGATAAGTCAAAAATGGTCTCTTTCATATTTGATATGGTAAAAAAGCTCGAAACCGAAGGGAATATAAGCAGAGGAGAAATTTTTGCTAAAATAAAGGAGTATCTTGGACTACCAAAAAATCAGCAAATAAAGATTACTGATCTTGATATAGAAACCCTAAAAAAAATAGATTCTTTTCTGAGAGGAGAAATTGAAAGCTTGCAACAAAAAACGAGTTACGAAGAGGAAAACTTCTTCTGATGAGTAAAACAACCTGTGAGGAGAAAAACGCTTATACTTTTGACTATTTTGAACTTATTTATTTGTATGAAATTTCTCATTATTCCATCTTGGGAATATTATTCTGATCTCAAAGAAAAAGTTTCAGAGCTGAAATCGGAGTATGAGGATATAAAACTCAAAAATAAATTGAAGCAACAAATCATAAATGACATAAGAGAATACACGAAAAAGCTGAAAAACATAGAAATGTTTGATTTATTTTATACTCCATTCAAGATAATTTTATCGGAAACTTTGAATTCCAATTTCTCCTGCGCAGAAAAAATTTGTTTTTCTTCATATACAAAAAGGGGGGAACTTGAAGGAGAATTTATAGACCTTCTGGCTTTGCTTAAATTCATAAGTGAAAGCAAATACTATTTTGATCCCAAAAAGTTAAGCATCAAAAAATCTGATAAGGGAAAGATAAGAATTGATGTCATTTTTGATACCCTACAAGTTCAAGATTAGAGAAAAATTTATTTTTTTCTTTTTTTGATTTTAAGAATTAAAATAATTTTATGGTTTGGTTATCTATGATTCTTTCTTTTTTTGTATATCCTTTTTACTCTATTTGGAAAACAATAGTTTCATCATTTAAAGATAGGACAAAATTTTCCGTTTACGGGATGGAAGATCATACTTATGTGATGAATTTTTCGGTTCTTTTTGGTAAATATTTTGTAGTTTTTTCCAGCATAATCAACACTGCTATTGTTGCCTTCATAATTAAAGTTTTTGGGAAACCTCCTTTATGGTTATTTGTTCTAACGACATTTTCTGCTTTTCTGACTTTCTACTGGATTTATTCAGGAATAATATATTTCCTTGAACTCTTATATTATATATCCTCAAACACACGAAAAATCTTGCAGAAGATTGATAACTTAGATAAAGAAACAAAACGCCAAGATAAGGAAATAGTTCATTGAACTTGATTATTGAACTTGATTCATATTTTTTTTGCTCCCTCGGTAATTTTCCCTATAATCCTCATCAGAGATTTGAGTTTTCTCTATAAATTTTTTTATGTAAAGGACTGGAATTAATGTAGTAGATGATGCCATGCCAATTTCAAAGTGGGGGTTTTCAAAAAAAATCTTTGAAGCCAGAGGAATGTTTCTGAAATATTCACACATACCTAAAATTGCAAGGGTTCCTTTTTCTGTCCCATATGTTTCCCATATCCTCCATCCCCCTTTACTATCACCTTGCTTTATAAAGGAAAGAATTTTATTACCATCTAACTTTGTTTGAGCTACATACCTCACAGTAAATCTTATAAAAGAAATTATGTTTACCTCAATTTGAAATTCAACATCATATGTATTTTCATCTAACTGTTTTAGAATTTTCGCGCTTTTTATACTCGGAAATGCTCTGATAATCATTTGCGGGTCCCATAAAACTTCAAGGACTTTCTTTTGAGGAGCAAAAATCTGTGTAGCAGAAATTGAAAGTATTGCTTCCCTTCCTTCAAGATCCTTACATTTTCTCAACATAGTTACCGTGTCTTTTTCAGTTATTTTTTTGAGAGATTCTATATCTAATTTAGGGATTGAGAAATTGTAATTATAGTCTCCAAAAAGTAAAAGAAAAACTAATAGAGAAACCATAAACAAATATTAAAGTTATTTGCTGATGTTTTTGAGATTTTTAGGTTATTTGGAAACATTAGGTTGTTTGGACACAGAAAAATTTCTATGTAGAAAAAATAAGATAAAAACAAAAATTTTACCTGATGTATTATAATTTAGGGTATGATAAAGCGAAAAAGAGAACTGCCTGTGTCAGGTGATGTTAATGTTATACCTTTTATAGACATGCTCTCTGTTATAATAATATTTTTGATAATGGTTGCAAGTTTTCTCAATCTTGGTGTTATTGAAAGTTCTATGCCAAAGGCAGGAGGGGAAAGTGCATCGGTTGCACAACCTGAAAAGAAAAAAGAGGAGAAAGAAAAGTTAAATCTCACAATAGCTATCACAGATAAAGGATTTTATATAGGGGGAGCCGGGGCGATATTACAACAAAGAGCGGGGGAACCAACTATTCCAAAAGTAGATGGTAAATATGATTTCAAAGCACTGAATGACAAACTCTGGGAAATAAAACAAAGATACCCAGATGAATGGGATGTTATAATTTTACCAGAAGATGATATTGATTATCAAACAATAATAAAAACTATGGATGCTGCACGAGAAAGATGGGTTGAAGAAAATGGCAAAAAAGTGAAAAAATATCTTTTCCCAAATGTAGCAATAGCAGCAGGAATTTTCTGAGGGAAAATAGTTGAGGTTCAGAAGATTTCGGCTTCGGCTGAGAAAAAATATAGAAAGGGTTCTAAAAAATGGAATATTACTCAAACACAAGGACCTTTCATATTTTTCTATAAAAGTTTTAGAGAATGAGTCTATAAACATAGGTTATCCGAGGTTTACGGTTATTGTCCCTAAAAAATCGGTGAAAAAAGCTGTGAGGAGAAACAGAATAAAAAGAATTATAAGAGAAGCTATGAGGGAGCTGATAGCAGAAAACAAAATTCCAAATTTAGATATAGTTATCTTGGTAAGAGAAGATATATCATCTAAGAAATCTTATGAGGTCAGAGATGAAATTGAAAAAATCTTTCAAAAATATCAGGATATATTAGCTTCAAAACGAGGTTAAATAAAACTCCAAAAAATATAAAGGGTACAAAAGGAATTGGTTCTTTTTTTCGTGTGATTGCACTCAAAATTAGTCCAACTATCCCACCAAAAAATGAAGAGATAATAATACAAAGTAATGTTCCCCAAAAGCCAAAATACACTCCAACTGGAATCATAAATAAAACATCTCCCTCGCCAAGTCCTTCTTTTTTTCTTATAAGGCTATAAATTATTCTTACAATAAAAAATGTTCCAGCTCCAAGAGCAACTCCCAAGAAAGAATCTAAAAGAGAGAGTTTTGTGTCAGGTGAATCAAAAATTCTTACAAAGACGGAAGAAATAAACGACACAAAAATTAGAACGGTTGGAACGGCGAGATAAATTATATCTGATATGGCAGAAAACAAAAAAGCCCAAAGGAAAAAGAAGTTGGGGAAAAATAAAAAAAATGATGACGAAGAAATATGCAAAGCAAAAACTCCCAAGATTGCCGAAATAAGTTCTCCAAAAAAATAGCTATAAGGTATGCTTGATTTACACTTTGAACACTTACCTCGGAGGATAATAAAACTTAAAATAGGAATTTTTTCATACCACAAAAGAGGAGCCTTGCACTTTGGACAGAAAGACGAGGGAGCTAAAATTGAAATTCCTTTCGGTATCCTATAAATCAGGGTATTTCCGAATGATCCAAAAGATGCTCCCCATATGAAAGAAAATAACGAAATAAGAATACTCACGTTTTCCAAAGCTTTCAACAGTTAAAAATCTATATAAGATAAAAAATAAACTTTATACAAGCAAAAAAATGAGAACAAAAATTAAAATTAAAAGGATGGGCTAAATTGGAGAGAATATGATATACTTTATATCACTTGGAAGTAATGAGGAGCCAAGATTATGGTTCTTGAAAAAAGCAGTTGAGCTTATATCTGAAATTTGCTATATAGAAAAAATTTCACCTGTTTATGAAAGCGAATCTTGGGGATTTGCTGGTTATCCGTTCTTGAATATTTGTGCAAAAGTAAGAACAGATCTTCCTCCAAAATCTCTATTTATGTTTTTCAAGAGAATTGAAGCATTGCTCGGCAGAAAACAAACTTTCCTGTTATCAGGATTTTCAGATCGTCCAATAGACATAGATATAATATTCTGGGAAGGAGGATTCTATGAGGATGAAACAATAACGATCCCCCATCCACTTGCTCATAAAAGAAAGTTTGTCCTTATCCCCATAATTGAGATGGGCGAAGATATAATTCATCCGACATTCTCAAAAAGATTATCTGAAATTCTTCAAGAAATAGATGATGATAGTTGGATAATTAAGTTGATGGAGAAAATATTTTAAGAGGGAGGGAAAAAATGTCCTGGAAGAAAATAGCCATAATATCTGATATCCACTCAAATTTAGAGGCTTTGGAATCTGTTTTGAGAAAAATAGAAGAAGAGAAACCAGACAAGATAATATGCCTCGGAGATGTGGTAGGGTATGGGGCGGATCCGGATATGTGCTGTGAACTTATAAGAAAGTATTGTGATATAACTTTACTTGGGAATCATGATGCGGCGGTAGCGGAAATAATTTCAGACGATTACTTTACAGAGCACGCAAGGGAAGCGATAAATTGGACGAGAAAAGTTATGAAAGAGGAAAATATAGAGTGGCTCAGAACTTTACCTCTTACATATCAAGAAGATGCATTTTTCTTCTCTCACGGGGCACCCTATTCACCAGAAGATTTTATTTACCTTGTGACTCGGGATGCAGTTATGTGGTCTCTCAAATTTCTTGAAGCTAATGGTTTCAAAGCAAGTTTTTCGGGGCATGCTCACATAACATATGTGTTCGGAATAAAAAAAGATGAAAATCAAAAAAGTAAAGAATTCGTTTCAGCTCCGCAAGAACTTAACATAAACGATTTTGAGGTGATAGCGATAAATGTGGGTAGTGTAGGACAACCACGAGATGCAAATCCGAAATCAGCTTTTGGAGTACTTGAAATTGACGGAACTTATAGGGTGATAAGAGTTCAATACGATATAGAGAAAGCTTCAAGAAAAATCATAAATGCTGGCTTACCCCAAATACTTTCTTCAAGATTATTCATAGGGAGGTAAAGGGATATGGTTGATATTGAAGAAGTGTTCAGGAGAGCAATTCAGGAAAGCTCATCAGTTATATTAGATGTTGTTGCAGAAATACCTAAAATAAAGAAAGTATGTGAGATTCTGATAGAAAGGTTTGAAGATGGTGGGAAAGTTCTTATTTTTGGGAATGGAGGGAGCGCAGCCGACTCTCAACATTTTGCAGCTGAGCTTGTTGGAAAATTCAGAACATCAACGAGAAAACCTCTCCCTGCGATAGCTCTGACTACTGATACATCAGCTCTTACAGCAATTTCAAACGATTGGGAATTCCCGTATGTATTTGAGAGGCAAATAGAAGCTCTCGGGAAAAGGGGAGATGTAGCTTTCGGAATATCAACTTCTGGAAGATCAATAAACGTTCTTCGTGCACTTAAAAAAGCAAAGGAAATCGGACTTATAACTATCTCGCTTTCAGGAAAATATAAGGATGAAATGGAAAAATTTTCTGATATAGTGATATCAGTAAATTCGCAAGATACTCAAAGAATACAAGAAGCTCACTCTCTTATAATCCATCTTATATGTGAGGGAATAGAAATTATGCTAACAAAATAAAAATCATTTTACAAGATACACCTAAGCAGAAACAAAAAATAAACAGAAAAGCTGAATCAAAGTATAAATAAATAAAAACAAAAGTTAGTTGAAATTGTATAATTTTTTAATATGGGAAGAAGGAGTCAAGGAATAAAGGTCATAAACAAAGATATAAGAAAATTAGTTGAAGAAAATCTGCATATAGTTGAAGCAGTTGTAAGAAAGATAGCCCCAAATCTACCACATGGTGTTGCAAGGGAGGAGATAGTATCAGAGGGAATAATGGGATTGATAGAAGCAGCACAGAAATTTGATAGCAAAAGGGGGGTAAAATTTGAAAAATGGGCAGAAATAAGAGTGAGAGGAGCTATAATAGATTACCTTCGGAGGACAGATATTATATCAAGACCTTCAAGGTTGATCATAAAACAAATAGCAAAGACAATAAAAGAATTGCAGAATAAACTTGGAAGAGAACCAGAAGACGAAGAAGTTGCAAAAGAACTTGGTATGACGCTTGATGAGTACAGAGCAGAGCTTGAAAAAATAAGTTGTTTATCAATTTTATCTCTTGATGAGGTAATATTTGATCCAGAGTCAAAAGAAGGGAAAAAATTATATGAAATGATAACAGATGAACACATCAGCGACCCTATGAACTTTGCCGTTAACTCAAATCTAAGGGAGATTATAGAGCAAGCTCTTGAAAAGTTGGATGATAAGGAGAGAGAGGTGATAAAAATGTATTATCTTGATGGTTTTCATATGAAGGAAATCTCAAAAAAGTTGAAAGTGAGTGAATCCCGAATTTCTCAGATACATTCAAAAGCAATATTGAAGCTCAGAGCGGAGCTTGAGGGGAAAATAAATATCTGAATTTTCAAGTCACATATGCCAAAATCACATACTCACGAAAAATGGGCGCTTTTGTTCGCTATGCCTCTATCTTATATTTACTTCAAATTATCGGGAAACCTTATGTCATCAATCATATTTTTTGTCTCATTTATATTTGGAGTTTTTATGCTATCTCCAGACCTTGATACCAAATCCAAAAGCTATTCAAGATGGGGGTTTCTGAGATTTATATGGCTACCATATAGGAAAATAATGAAACATAGAAGCATTTTTTCACATCTACCTTTTGTTGGTACGCTTATAAGGACTTCTTACCTTGTTATATCAATTACACTTATAGTATGCTTGATTACATATATTATGCTTTTCATCCTCGGAATAAAAACTCATCAGAACATATTTTTGGTGATGAAAAACTCATTTGTAATGACATTTAAGGTAATATTACAGATAAAAAGAGATTATATAATAGCTGCAATTTTAGGTATATCAATGGGGGACCTGATACACTATATCCTTGATGTCTTTGCATCTTATCTCAAAAACCAAAGTTAAATTCACTCGTCCCTACTCAATATATAAGTGCGAAGTAATCTTGAACAAATTTTCATCCTTGTATTTCAGAGAAAATGAAAAATAACAAGAAAAAATGAATAGGGCTCAAAATAAATATTACTTTTTTTTTGTGTTGAGATTTTTGACAGCAGGTGAATCACACGGGAAAGGTATATTTGTTTTAGTAGATGGTTTTCCTGCCGGGCTTGAAATTGATTTGGATTATATAAATCACCTTTTAAAACTCAGACAAGGTGGATATGGACGCGGTGGAAGACAGAAAATAGAAAAAGACGAAGTTCAAATACTCTCGGGGGTAAGAAAAGGAATAACGATGGGTAGTCCGATTCTTATGGCAGTCTTTAACAAAGACGAAAGAGAAATAAAAGAAAGTTATGTTCCCCGCCCGGGACATAGCGACCTTGCGGGTGCCTTCAAATATGGCATAAAAGATACAAGATATATTTCCGAAAGAGCCTCTGCAAGAGAAACAGCAGGTAGGGTTGCGGCAGGAGCTCTATGTGAGCTTTTGCTTAAAAAGTTTGGAATAAAAATTATCTCGTTCGTTACAGAAATAGGAGGAATACAAGCGAAATATCCTGAGGATTTTGATTTTGATGAAATGCAAAAGAAAATAGAAAACTCCCTACTTTATACTCCCGATGAAGAAGCAGAAAAACTTATGATAGAGAAAATAGAAGTTGCTCGTAGAAAGAAAGATACTTTAGGGGGTGTTTTTGAAGTAAGAGTAAGGGGAGTTCCTCCCGGACTTGGCTCTCATGCTCAATGGGATAGAAAGTTAGATGGTCGCATAGCACAAGCATTAATGAGCATACAAGCTATAAAGGGAGTTGAAATAGGAATAGGTTTTGAAGCGGCAAGAAGGTTCGGCTCTGAAGTTCACGATGAAATAATCCTTGAAGGTGGTAAAATAAAAAGAAAAACAAATAGAGCTGGTGGAATAGAAGGGGGAATGTCAAATGGCAATGATATTATAGTCAGAGCTGCGATGAAACCAATTTCAACTTTGTATGCTCCCTTGATGTCCGTCAATTTAAAAGAGATGAAGGAAGAGCCTGCACTGGTTGATAGGTCAGATATATGCGCAGTTCCAGCGGCCGCAATAGTCGGACGAGCTGCGGTTGCAATAGAGATAGCCAGAGCTTTCCTTGAAAAATTCGGTGGAGACTCAATAGAAGAAATATCTCAAAACTTTGCAAACTATCTCAAAAGAATAGAAAATCCTCAACAATTTTTGGGGTAAAAGATAAATGCTGCAAAACATTTCAATAAAAAATTTCAAGTCAATCAAAGATTTAGAATTCAAAGCAAAAAGAATAAACTTGTTCATAGGAAAACCGAACACAGGAAAATCTAACATCCTTGAAGCATTAGGAATATTTATGTTCAGTTTTCTATCGCGAGAATTCTTGAGCGAAAAATTAAAAATCCTTGTAAGATTAGAAAGAGCAATAGATTTATTCTTTAATAATCAAGTTCATCATGAAATTGAAGTCAAAGCAGATAATTGCATCTGGAAAGCTACCGTATCAGGGAATCGCGTTTACATATATGGACAAAAATCACGGGAAGATATTTTTGGATATACATTAGATATGAGTTGCAATTTCTTGGATGGCAGGATTAGGTATATTCTCATCCGGCGCTCCTTTTAATTTCAGATTTTATAGGTTCAAAATATTAGATAGTTTTCCAAGAGCTTTTGGTAATTATCTTTTACCACCAGATGGAGAGAATTTGCTTTACATCTTAGAAACTAACGAAAAGATTTATAACTTGGTTAATAATTTGCTTGAAGAATATGGATGGCAATTAGTGTTGGAAAGAGCTGAATCAAAAATAAAAGTCTTGAATAGAAATTTTCCTAAACCAATTCTTCTTCCATATTCGTCTATATCGGATACATTTCAGAGAACAATATTTTATCTTACTGCTATAAGAAGTAATAAAGATGCAGTTATTATTTTTAAAGAACCGGAGGCTCATGCTTTTCCATATTATACGAAAACGCTCACAGAAGCAATAGCATTAGATGACTCTGGAAATCAATTCTTTATATCAACACACAATAAATATTTTCTCTATTCCATATTGGAAAAAGCTCCGAAAACCGATGTAGCAATTTTTGTCGTATTTCTTGAAAATTACCAGACAAAACTCAAAGAATTGAATGAACAAGAAAAACAAATGATTTTAGAAGATGTTCAAGATATATTTTTCAACATTGAAAAATTTGAAAGGTAAGAAAAGATAAAAACACAAATGATATATGTGGAATGCAAACCTGATAAAACACTCGTTGTTGTTTTGACAAACAAAACTCCAGATGAAATTTTTCATTTTGGAGGAAAATCAGAAATATTCAGAAGAATGCAGAGGGAAAGAAATGTTATAGGTATTGTTGATGAGGATCCATCGGCTCCCATACATCCGTACATTAGAAATTTGAATTTAGAGGACCAAAAATATTCTTTAAAACTTTATTTTGATAAAATCAGAGAAAACAAATTAATAGTTATATATCCAAGATTAGAAGAGTGGGTTTTAGAAATAGCAAAGCAAGAAAATATAAATTTATCCGACTTTAATCTTCCAGATAATCCTAGCGAATTTCACAGCACTGTAAATTTCAATATAACAAACTTTCAAAAACTTCTACACAAGTTGAAAGAAACAGAAAATAAAAGACTGTTAGCCCTAAAAGAATTTATCTTAAAGTAAATTTCCAATTCAGGAAATTAAAGTTTTGAACAAATATCTTGATCTCAAATTCAATCGGGTAAAAAACGGATTTTTTAGAAATTCACCTAAAAAAGACTAAACATAAAAATTCTGATTGATTTTATACTAACAATAAAACGGGAGAAACGATCGTGGACAGGAAAGAAAAAGAGCTTTTGCAACTTGTAGCTCATACAATAAGGGTTATCTCTGCTGAAATGGTGGAAAATGCAAAGTCAGGTCATCCCGGAGCTCCTATGGGGCTTGCGGAGATAGCAGCAGTGCTCTGGGGGAAAATACTAAAAGTGATCCCTGATGATCCAACATGGAAAAACAGAGATAGGTTTATCTTATCGGCAGGACACGCTTCTGCTATGCTCTACACAGTTTTACACCTTATGGGATTTGACATAAAAATTGAAGATCTGAAAAATTTCAGAATGTGGGGAAGCATAACTCCCGGGCATCCAGAGTTTTCTCCAGAACATGGAATAGAAGCTACCACGGGACCTTTAGGACAAGGTTTTGCGATGGGAGTCGGAATGGCAATAGCACAAAGAAAACTTATGGATATCTTCAATAAACCCGGATATAACATTATAGACCACTTTATTTTCGCAATTGTAAGTGATGGAGATATAATGGAAGGAATCTCTCAAGAAGCTGCTTCACTTGCTGGACACCTCGGCCTCGGTAGAATCATTTACATCTACGATAGCAACAAAATTACAATAGACGGCTCCACATCTTTGACTTTATCCGAAGATGTAAGAAAAAAATTTGAAAGCATGGGATGGCATACATTAGAAATAGACGGAGAAGACCTTGAAGCAATTGAACATGCAATTGAAGAAGCAAAAAAAGTAGAAGATAAACCATCTCTTATAGTAGCTCATACGAAAATAGGTAGGTTCAGCCCGACAAAAGAAGGAAGTCCAAAAGTACATGGCGCTCCGCTTGGTCCAGAAGAGCTTGAAGGATTAAAAAAGAACATAGGATGGAAATATAGACCTTTTGAGGTCCCACAAGAAGTTTATAAATTCTTTGAAGAAAGAAGAAAAGTTTTAAAAAGCGAATACGAAAAGTGGGTAAAAAAATTTGAAGAGTATAAGAATAAGTTCAAAGACCTTGCAGAAATGTGGGAAAAATTTTTCTCTCTTTACATACCAGATGACCTTGAAAAACATTTCCCAAAATATGAAAAAGGGAAGGAGATTGCAACGAGAAATGCATCAGAAGATACTATTCAGATACTTGCAGAAAAAATACCTAATTTGATAGGAGGTTCAGCAGATCTTGCTGAATCTGTAAAAACAACAATATTGAAGTCAAAACCTATATCACGAAACGATTTTTCAGGAAGGAACATATATTTTGGAGTGAGAGAGCACGCGATGGGTGGAATTTTGAACGGTATAGCTTTATATGGTGGTTTAATTCCTTTTGGCGGAACTTTCCTTGTTTTCAGCGATTATATGCGACCTTCTATAAGGATTGCTGCTCTTATGAAAACAAAAGTTATTTATGTTTTCTCACACGATAGCATTTTTGTAGGAGAAGATGGACCAACTCATCAGCCGGTAGAACATCTTGCATCTTTGCGAGCAATTCCAAATCTTGTAGTTATAAGACCGGCAGATGCTAATGAGGTACCATACGCATGGGAAATGGCGCTAAAAGAAAAAAGACCAGTAGCACTGATTCTAACTCGTCAAGGAGTTCCTGTAATAGACAGAGAAAAATATGCCCCACCACACCTTATAAGAAAAGGGGGATACATCATAGCAGATTGTAAAAATCCAGATGTCATAATATTTGCAACCGGTTCAGAAGTCCCATTAGCCTTAGAGGTTCGTGAATTTCTTGAAGAAAAGGGGATAAGTTCTCGCGTTATAAATCTTGCAAGCTGGGAAATTTTTGAAGAACAAGACGAAAACTACAAAAAGGAAGTTTTAGGGGATGAAGAAAATGCACTCAGGGTAGTTATAGAGGCAGCAAGTCCATTCGGTTGGGCAAAATATGTAGGCAGAGATGGCATTTTCATATGTGTTGAAACTTTTGGAGCATCAGCTCCCTACAAAGTTATAAAAGAAAAATTTGGTTTCACAAAAGAAAAGATTGCAGAAAAAATAATCCAAAAACTAAATGAAAAAATAAATCGAAAAATCATGGTAAAAAACTAATCGGAAAGTAAATGAAAGGGAGTGCAAAAAGCAAAAATGAAGTAGGTAATTTATCACTCAATTTTAGAGTCGGATTAGGTTTTGATATACATAAATTCTCACAAGACAGAAGAAGGAAACTTATTTTAGGTCAGGTGAAAATAAATCATGTTGGACTTGAAGGAGCATCAGATGCCGATGTGCTTTTGCATGCAATATGTGATGCAATTTTAGGAGCAACCATAGGAAAAGATATAGGAACTTTCTTTCCGCCTGAGAAGTCAAAAGGGATAAGCTCAAAAGAAATAGCTCAAAAAGTAATGAAAATGATTGAAGGTAATTTCAAAATCATAAACATAGATGGAGTGATAATAGCAGAAAAACCAAAACTTTCGCCTTTTATACCAAAGATGATCAAAAACATAAAAAAAATTTTCAGGTGTGATGTCAATATCAAGGCAAAAAATCCAGAAGGTGTTGGGAATTTAAATGATGGAATAGCTTCAATTGCAACATGCCTTGTAGAAAAAATAAGTAATAAAAACAAAAAATAGTTTCTGAAAAATGGAAACCTTACAAATTAGAAAAATGCAGAAAGAAAATGAAATCAAAAATTCAAAAAAGGATAAAATGGAACATAAAAAAAACAGCGTAAAAGAAATTAAAAATGTATGTATTATAGGTCTTGGGCAGATCGGAGGTTCAATTGCGGCAAATCTCATCAAAAAAAACTACTACATAATAGGAATATCAAAAAAAGAAAGCACAATAAAAAAAGCCAAAGAAAAAGGAATAATAAATGAAGGTTATACAAAACTGAAAAAAGAAGTTTTAGCCAAATCAGATTTGGTCATAGTAGCGACACATCTTGGATTATATGAAAAAATCCTCCGTTTCCTTCACAAGATAAAATATTCTGGTATAGTTTCTGATGTGGGGAGTGTGAAAAAAATTTTTTATGATTCATGCAAAAAATATAATTTGAAGTTTGTGGGGGCTCATCCAATAGCTGGCACAGAAAAATCTGGAATAGAAAGCTCTGACCCTAAACTCTTTGAAAATAAAGTCTGTATAATTTCTGGCTGGTCAGATGAACGATCTAAAAAAATAGTATCTGAGATTTGGAAAAAAATTGGATCAAAAATTATTTTTATGCCTCCAGATGAACATGACAAGCTCTTAGCATTTATATCGCATTTACCTCATGTCATTGCTTTTTCAGCAGTAAAATCGGTAGGAAAAGTGAGAAGAGATAAACAAAAAAAGAATATAGTTGGCGGTAGTTTAAAAGATATAACCAGAGTAGCGCAAAGTCCACCCGATATGTGGGCTGATATCTTCGTACAAAATTCAGAAAATATATGCAGAGCTACAAAAATATTTCAGGAAGAAATCTCAAAGCTTATCAAACTCATAAAATCAAAAAACAGAAATAAAATCAAAAAATATATAAAATCTATCCGTCGTTATCTTTAAAGAGTTAAAAAGTGAGAACAAAAGATAATTCACACTGAAAAAATTAAACTATATTTATTATATAGTGTGAAATCAAATAAGAAAAAAATTTTAAGTTCAAAAGAAAAAATAATAGCGTTGCGAAATTTCCATTATCTTCTTTTCCGTCATTTACTATTTTATATCATAGCCGTAGTACTCATTTCTGTAGCAAATTGCAAAGTAGGAAAAGGGGGCGAAGAACAAAAACCCAAAACTCAAAATTTTACCTTTGAGATGATATACACAAAAGGAATAACAGAAATAAATTGCTTTTCTGTTCAGTTGCTTGAAATTCAAAGAGAAGAGATAATCCCATTTTTATCAGGATTCGTAGTAGTAGATTTTACGAAAGAAAGTAAAGCAAGAGCAAGTAAAGTTGAATTCAGGGAAATCGGGAGAGAATGGCAAGGTGGTGGAACAGAACCAATAAAAGGAGAGGAAATAAAAATTGATTTGTTCCAAGATAAATTATTAGTTTCAATCATATCTCCGGTATTTCCAAAAAATAAAATCTATCTTGAAATGCGCGGATTCACACTCCTTGATCCAACTGAATCTTGTGAAGCAATATACAATAATTTCAGAGATTACGGAATTTCTTCTCAAAATATAGCGATAAGAAATGTAGCAATAGGTAGGTCAAGAGTAATAGATCCAAGAAAAGAAAATCAGGCAAAAGGAATTTTTGCACGAATAACACCACAAAATAGGTTCTCAACTGAACCAGAAAATATAATTATACAGGGGGATGAGTTACCAGAAACCTTTGATTTCAAAATAGCATATCCGATATTTGTTGAACTTGAAGAAAACACGGAAACTAAAATGAGAAAGTTCATGTTGTGTGGAGGAATAAATCTTGAAACTGAATCAGTGTTAAGAACATGCAAGATTTTTGATGAGGAAAAGCTTTCTTTTGAAGAGGAAGAAATTCCTATGAATTATCCGAGAGTTTTCGGAAGCGCAACAAAACTACCTGATGGAAAAATCGTTGTATCAGGTGGACTATCTTATGATCTAAAACCTATTGGAACATTTGAAATATTCTTCCCAGAACTTGGTTTATTCTTAAAAACAACGAAAATCATCCCGAGGTTCCTTCATTACACATTTTCAACAGAAAAAAATATAGGGATTGTAGGTGGAGTTGGAAATGATGGTTTGTGGGAAAAAGACTTGGAAGTTTTCCCGTTGCCTCAAACAACAGAAGGTGAAAGATTTATAAAAGGTTTGTATGTTCTTGATTACGCAGGTAAATTCGGTTCATGCTTTGCTGAAAATAAAAACTATGTATATATAATAGGTGGTGTAAATTCAAGAAAGGTAGCTCAAATCAAAAAGGAGAGAATAGATCTGGGCACAATTGAAGCACAGGAGTTTGAAATTACAAAGATAGCAGATAACGAGATAAAATCTCTCGGAAGTTGTCAAGCAATAGCATTTGAACAGAGAGTAGTGGGAGTTTCAAGTTTAGGATATATCTTTTCATTCACTGTTGACCAAGGGGAACTGAAATTTCGGGGACAAAAACTCCCAGATCCAGAACAGGGGTTGATAAGAACAAAAAAAGCTTTCTCGTTCCAGAAAGTATCTGATCTTCAAGCAGTACTCTTTGGCGGAATAGACTATATACAACAAAAAGATAGTCCTTCTTATCCGAAACAAGTCTCTTCATCTTACGAGCTTTTCGTAATATCTTCAAAGGGAGATATTTTAGGGAAATATAGGTACAGAACAAAGTATCCACGAATTGGAGGGGTTGCTATTTTAACACAAGGAGAATATATTATAATTTTTGGTGGAACAAAAGAGGGGAAATCGGAGGTTGTATTTATAGGAGATTTGAAGCTTTTACAAATGGGAGGAATTTTTTGATGGCTATCAATAATAAGATAAAACTGTTTGCATTTATAGCTTTAAGCTTATCTTTGGGGTACATAGTTTTAGGATGCAAATCTTCCAACAAAAACCAAACAGCATCTCCCATTTCCGGAATTATAGATTCTTTTTTCCCTCCTAAAAATAAAGGTATTTTTCCAGATGAGCTGCAAATATATGTTATATTGAACCAAAAACCGGATCCGCAGGGAGTAAGGTTTCTTGTGTGGAGGAACGGAATTCAAATACCGGGAAAAATAATTCAAGAGGAGATAAAAGAACAGGGAAAATATAAAGTAATCTTTGAACCTACTGAAAAAGAACAGGGAACTTATGTGGTATATTTTAACTATGGGGTAGAAGCTATTTTCTGGACATTTTGGTCAGAAGTAACAAGAACAATTCCTTTTTTTCCACAATTTTCATATCCACCACATGGATCTAAAAATTTCCCCCCAGGCAGTAGCATATCAGTATCTTTAAGAAAAGCGATAAACCCATACACAATAGATGATGAAACAATAAGACTCATAAAGTTAGATATTTCGGGGGAACAAGATTCTATTTTTGATGTATCATATCTCCCAAATTCCTTGATCTGGTTACCGGATAGAATGGAAGCTTCTTCAAATTACAAGGCGGTGATAACTGGGATTGTTCCACTTATTGAAAACAGTCCATCAACAATACATTATGAAACAGGTTTTAGAACGCAGGATCTTGAAAAGCCTTCAATTGTAAGTTGTAATCCAAAATTCTGCACTCTGTCATCTTGTGATGAGGTAAAAGGGGAATTCTTTGACATGTGGATAGAGTTCCAAAAAAATGAAGAACTTTTACCCCAATCTGTGCTTGATAACTTTAAGGTATATGTTGATTTACCTTCTGGGACAGAAATTGTTGATTTCTCAAAAGTTTATGTTTATGATGTTTTCAGCAGAAGCTTAAAACTCATTTTGGAAAAGAACTTGACACCAAAAAGAAGCATCATTATATATCCGAACAAAATTGAAGTCAGATTTGAAGATTTATTACAACCACCATCAACTGTAAGAATTTACATTCTTCCCACACTTTCTGATTCTTCTGGTAATCAAATTAACGATTTCTTTTCCTGGTGCATAAAAGTTGTTCCATAATTTTTTTCTTAGTTTTCTTTCCAATTGATTTTAAGCTTTTAAGATTTTATAGAGTTCAAAAGCATCGGGTTGTCCCGGAGCACTTCCTTCATTTCCTATCTTTCCATAAACAAAAGATGAACCAAAAACAGGTAAAACAATTCTTGATAACAAAGAAACTTTTGGATCTCCCATACACATAATACATAACAAAGTAGAAGTTTTTTTAAAAGATAGTTTTCTTGTAAATAAAGCAAGATTTACTATTGCTGATGTTTTAGTTGCAAAAACTGCGACCTTGAAAACATCTCCACCCTCCATCTCACATTGCTCAAACTTTTTTTGAAGAACATTTTCAGATGGAACTCCTTCAAAATCGTGAAAAGATAAAATAACCTTTTTCTTTTTTGATTTAGCAGTCGCGACCACATCTTTAAATTCAGGAAGAGAAGATAGCTCTACATCAATAAAATCAACTTTATCAAGAAAAGAAAAGTATAAATCTTTTCTTTTTGGTATATATACTCCTCCCTCCTTTTCAGACCTCGCAGTAAATATAATGGGTTTTATTTTTGAAAATTTTTCTACCGCGTCTTGCGTTCTATCTTGAAGGTAATCTGCTCTCACCTCTAATATATCCACATACTTTTTCAGACCTCTTATATAAGCGGATTGAATAGGAAAATAAGTTATGACCCCAACTATTTTTAAATCCTTCACAGAAAAATCTTTTTATCCTGCCAAAAAATGAATTATCAAAAACAAAAATAAAAATGAAAAACTAAAATCAAAAATAAGATAAAAAAAGGTAAAAAGAAAAGGAAAGAAGAAAGAATTGAAACCAAAATGTTGAAACGAAGCATAAAAATGAAAACAGAGTATGCAGATGACTTGCGAGTAATAGCAGATTTACCGGCTCTCATATTCTTTACGATATCGCTCGGATTTTTTATAATCTTACCACTGCTCATATCAGATTATTTTCTTCACATTTTAACGCATGTTGTAATATACTCAATAGGAGTTCTTGGTCAAAACATACTCATAGGATACACCGGACTTATATCTTTTGGTCAAGCAGGTTTTATTGCTGTTGGAGCATATTCCTTTGCTCATACAGTAAGTAAAATAGGTTTAATCCCTGCAATAATAGTCTCCGGAACTATATCTGCGCTAATTGGGGCTATTGTTGGGATACCATCTTTGAGAGTAAAAGGACCTTTTTTAGCTATAATAACTTTGGGATTCTCAATCGCAACATTTCAGATAATTCAGAACACACCCCAAATATCTGGTGGAAGAATGGGAATGCACGTACCAAAATCATGGGGAGTAGACTCAGATTTAGAAATATATTACCTATCTTTGATTTTAGCTTACATTTTCTTTTTTGTAGGATATAGAATAGTAAAATCTCACATAGGGAAAATTTTTGTAGCTATAAGAGATAGTGATATAGCGGCTGAAACTTTGGGGATAAATGTAGCAAAATACAAAATATTGAGCTTTGCAATAAGTTCGTTTTACACGGGTGCTATGGGTGGTCTTTATGCCTACTTTATGGGCTATCTTGAACCAACGATGTTCCAACTCACAGAATCAATATATATGTTTGCTGCAATTGTTATCGGAGGAATAGGTTCAGTCCTTGGTTCAATTTTCGGTTCAGCATTTGTGATATCAATTCCACAGATATTCGTTTTTATGAAAGAATATACCCCGCTTATATTATCTATACTCATTATAATTGTAATGATTTTTGAACCACTTGGATTGTACGGTGTATGGTTAAGAATAAAACTTTATTTTATGAATTTCCCATTCAGATAAGAATGAAAACTAATAGAGTTCTTATGTATAATGATTATGTATAATGAAGAGATATTGTATAATGAAGAAATATCAGAGCTTGCAGAGAAAATAAAGAAATTAAAAGATATTCCTCACTTTATAGCTTTTGAAGGAGTAGAGGGTTCAGGGAAAACAACCCAAGCCAAAAATCTTGGAAAATTCCTCAAAAAAATGGGATACAAAGTTTTAATCGTGAAAGACCCGGGAACAACAAAGCTTGGAGAAAAAATAAGAAAAATCTTAAAATCTGAAACGAAAATAGACACGATTGCGGAACTTTTTCTTTTCCTTGCAGCAAGAAGACAGCTCGTAGAAGAAATAATAAAACCAGAAATACGAAAGGGGAAAATTATAATATCAGATAGATTTACTCACTCCACATTAGCATATCAGGGCAGGGGAAGACTTACAATTCCTGAAACTCTCCCCATGCTATGCTTTATCGCAACAGGTGGAGTAGAGCCAGAACTCACAATAGTATTAGATATAAATCCGGAGATAGGACTTGCAAGAGTAAAGGAAAGATACCGAAGCCAGATATCAAAAGAAAAAGAAGATAGATTTGAAAAAGAAGATTTAGAGTTTCACAAAAGAATAAGAGAGTATTATATTGAACTTTCAAGTTACGATGAAAATGTAGTTTTAGTTGACGCAAGCCAAAACGAATACGAAGTTTTCAAAAACATAATCTATAAACTATACGAATTTTCTAAATCAAAATATGGTGAAAAATAGATGGAAGAACCGAACCACATTTTATATATTTCTGAATAACGAAAAATATTTATGTATCTCGCTAAATTTTTAGCAATAGATGGTCAAATAAAATAGAAAGGGGGAGAAAAATAATATGAAGTTAAAATTTCCTTCTCCGGAGTGGGTTTCAAGATATAAAGAGGAACTTAATGCGGGTCCTTGGAAAGAGTCGGGGAAAGACTGGACATACGGACCGATATCTTTCGTAATAAAAAAAGATGAGAAGATAGGCATAAAAGAGGATATTTATCTATGGCTTGATATAGATAGGGGAGTTTGTAGGGAGGCGAAAATAGTTAGCAAAGAAGAAGGAGAGAAAGCTCCTTTTGTGATATATGGTGATTATGAGAGATGGAAACAGATTATAAATGGGGAGCTTGAACCAATAAAAGCTCTTGCACAGGGGAAATTACAGCTTAAAGGAAATCTTGCAACTATTGTCAAATTCGTTAAGGCAGCTGAGGATATGGTAAAAACTGCTCAAAAAGTTCCAACAGAATTTATAGCTTAAAAAATGAGGAGGGCAACATTAGGAATAGTAAGAGATATTTTTATTGCTTTTGTTCTGGCTATTTTCATAAGAGCTTTTGCAGTACAGGCTTACAAAATACCATCAGGCTCTATGATACCAACTTTACTCGTTGGTGATTATATTCTCGTTAACCGGCTTTCATACGGATTGAGAATCCCTTACTACAAGTATATTTTGAGGTGGGGAGAAATAAAAAGGGGTGATATAATTGTTTTTGTGTTCCCAGAAGATCCATCAAAAGACTTCATAAAAAGAGTTATAGCTCTTCCAGGTGAAACAATAGAAATAAGAAAAAAGAAAATATATATAAATGGTAGAGAAATTGAAGATAAGTGGGGATTTTTCAGTGATGATTATGTTGGACCTCCGCGGGATGATTTTGGTCCTTTTCAAGTCCCTCAAGGACATGTGTTTGTGATGGGAGATAATAGAGACGAATCAAATGATTCAAGATTTTGGGGACCAGTTAATATAGAAAACATAAAGGGAAAAGCTTTCATAATATATTTTTCTTGGGATCCATATGAAAAATCCATAAGATTCAGTAGAATTTTTTCTATTATAAGGTAAGTTGGTGATAAGATTACACTTTTACGTATCTTAATTTGTGGTATATTGTTGGTGCTAATCTCTTTCTGCCCTTTCTTCTTCTCCTCCTTATTATTTCTCTTCCTGAATGAGACGACATTCTTGCAAGAAATCCATGAGTTCTTACTCTTCTTCTTCTGTGAGGTTGGTATGTTCTTTTCATATCATAATTATGAGAATTGATTTATTTGTTTTTTTATTTTTTCAAAAAATTTTTCTTTCTTCATTCTTCTTTTATTTTTCAGAGCTTATTTTTTTCAGAATTCCATCAAATATTGACTGCCACTCTATTTTGTATCCAAGCAAAGAGACAACTTTTTTTGGATCTAAATCTAATTTATGAGCTTGTAATATTTTTTGAACTTCTGTTATGCTCATTCCTTCTTTTATTTTCTCTTTTATTTCATCTGGGATTTGAATTTGGTGGATTTGATTTTTTTGTTTTGTTATTTTAGCATCAGGTATTATCTCCTTTATTTTCTTTATGAGTTCAAGTGAAGGTAATTCATTTTTGAACACTATAACATCATCTGGTAGTTTTATATTTCCGAAAGATAGAGCGAGTTTTTCGGAAGCCAAAACTATAATTTTTCTTTGTGAGCTCTCCCAGAATTTCTTTAATTTTTCTATTTTCTTTTTTATGTAGTCTTCTGTCCAGAATCCTGCTATTTCTATGAGAACCTCTTTTCCTTCATCGTTTATCAATTTGAAATCCGGAATAAAAATACCTTCTCTAAAAAATATCGCTTCTGGTTCTCTTATAAGGTTTAGGTTCGTAAATGCATCTTGAATTATTCTTGATACCTGTTCTTCGTATGATGAATCAAATTTTACATCTTCATCAATTTCAGGAAAAAACTTTTTGTGTTCTTGATTGAGTTTAAGTATCCCTTTTTCTGTTTCAATTTCTATTTCAAAACCTTTTTTTCTTACTATTTTTGATACAAGAATAGAAAGAGAAAGAGAATATTTTGTTGATTCTTTTATCAAAGTTGCAGGTCCGAATACGGAGATCCATCCTTCTTTTGCGGAGTCATACATAAGTCCGAGCTTTTTTGCGAACCTTATAATGTCTCCTATGTTCTCGCTTACTTTAAAGTTTATCTTGTGAGATAAAAGAGCTATTCCGCATGCGAGCGATAAGTTGTAGATTTTTGAAATATCTTGAATTGAAATTTCAGGAGCTTTCAGTAAAACTTTGTATGGATTTATATCTCCCCATATTTTGTCTTCTGAGATTTTCATTTGGAACTCAATTTCTGCCTCTTTAATTATTTTTTCTCTTTCGTCTTCTGTGAGAGCTGGACCTCGCAAGAAAATAAACTTTCTTATCTCTTTTGCGTTCTCCTCACTTTTTGTAAGTTGTGAAATTTGTGATAAAATATGAACTATGCCTCTTATTTTTTTGTAGTTTGAAAAATCTTCTATTTCTGCTATTTTATCTTTGATCTCTTTTAGTTTAAGCCCCTCAGAACTTTTCCACAAATCATAGCATTTTTTTAAGTCTTCATCGTTTTCATCTATGAATTCAGGTTTTATAATTTTCCCAAATTTGCGGAAATTGAGGAGGTTTTTAGGTAAGATTATAATCTTCTCTGAAATTGGTTTCTCTTGTGAAATATAATCATCAAGGTTCATTCTGGGAAAGCAAGTTATTTTGCGAATGCAAATTTTCCTCTTATTAATGAGTAAGCTCCTATTACAAAAAACACAAATGAAACAAGATGATTTGCGGTGATTGTTTTATCTATTATGAACCCTGAAAGTCCTGATGGATCTCTTAAAAACTCTAAAAAGAATCTGAGAGCACCGTAAAGCGTAAAGAACATAGCAAAAATTATCCCTTCAAAATATTTTTTGCGCAAACCGTATGCTATTCCTAAAAATTTTACTCCAAAGTGAAGAAGTACAAATCCCGGTAAAAAGGCAATGTCTATTGGGTGTGGAAATGAAATTTCTTTGCCGTACCACATATAGTAAAGTCTTAAAAGTAGGATTTGGATTATCAGCATTATTTCTGTTTTGAGTTCAAAAAGGTCTTTTTTTGTTATCTTTGTTTCTCCGTTATCTTTTTTGAGCCATCCTATCATCATACCTCTTACGAACACGAACGCAAAAAACATTCCGAGAGCTTCATATATTTGTGTTGGGTGAATTTTTATTCCTGTTATTGAGAGAGAAAGAGGGTTTTTGAAAATAACTCCGAGTGCAAATTCTGTGGGTTTGCCATAGCAGCAGCCGGCAGAAAAACATCCCCATCTCCCTATTGAAAGTCCTAACATTACTGCAAGGGAGACAACATCGGCAACTTTTAGAAAACTCATTTTATTTTTCTTTGACCATATATATCCGAGTATTATAGATAAAACTATACCACCGTACCAAGCAAGTCCTCCTTCCCATATTTTGAGAATTTTCACTGGGTCTTGAATGTAATCCTTTATATTCATCAGTATATAAGCTATTCTTGCTCCGAAAATTCCCCCTATGAGCATCCATATTATTATATCAAGGATGTAGTAAGGTTCAAATTTGAGTTCCCGAGAAACTCTGGCTGCATATTCTGCTGCGATTATGAAAGCCAGGGCTATAAAAACTCCGTATGTATATATTTTTATTTTGCCTATTTCAAGTAGAATAGGGTACATAGTTTGGAATTTCCTTTATTATTTCTTCTTTTTTAATTTCATCTTCAAAGATCTCAATTTTTGCGTTTGCATTTTTGAGTTTTTCTACAAAGTTTTCATATCCTCTTTCTATAAGTTCAAAGTTTTTGAGGGTTGTTTGATTTTTTTCTGCTACCAATCCGGCTATAACCAGAGCTGCTGTGCTTCTCAAATCTTTTGCCTCAGTTTCTGCTCCATATATTTTTGATGGGTTTATGATAATCTCTCCATTTTCCAAAGATATATCTGCTCCCATTTTTTTTAGTTCCCAGATATGGGAAACTCTTTCAGGGAAAATGTTGTCTTTTATTCTGCTTTTTCCTTCGGCTTTCAAGAGCATAACACATATTTGAGGTTGTAGGTCTGTTGGGAATGCAGGATAAGAGTCTGCTATAAGTAAGTCAACTGGTTTATATTTTTTTATTCCCTCAACTTCTATTTCATTCTCTGAAATTTTTATTTTTGCGCCGCATTCTTTTAAAACATCTATAACAGACTTAATATGTTCAGCTATTACATTTTTTATTTTGAGTTTCCCTTCTGTTGCAGCTGCTAAAATTAACCATGTTCCAGCTTCAATTCTATCTGGTATAAGTTCAAACTCTGCTTCTTTTATCTTCTCCCTTTTTGTTCCATCTATTAAAATTTTATCTTCTTTGGTTTCCAGCCTTATATCTACTCCGTACTTTTTCAGGTAGTTTATAAGTTCTTGGACTTCTGGTTCTATTGCTACATTTTCTATTTCAACTTTTGAGTTTATTGACATCAGGATTGCATTTTCTGTTCCTGTGACTGTTTTTATATCAAATTTTATTTTCCCCTCTTTTTTTGGTGTTCCATAAGCTTTAACATATTCTTCTTTCTCTTCCACTTTGTATCCAAGGCTGTTTGCAGCTTTTATATGTTGGTCTATTGGTCTTTTGCCTATTTTGCAACCACCGGGCATCGGGATTTTTGCATTTTCAAATCTTCCTAAAAGTGCTCCAAAAATGACAACTGACCCTCTTATTTTGCCGAAATTTTCAGGAGATACATCGTTTAGTTTTATTTTTTCTGCGTTTATTATTACTTCGGAACTTTGTATTTTGTATTCGCAGCCGAGCTCTTTCAGGAGTTCCAACATAACAAAAACATCTTTTATTTTTGGAGTGTTTTTGATTACTATTTTTTCTGCTCCTAATGCAATTCCAGCCCCTACTGCCGGAAAAAATGCATTCTTTGAACCAGAAACTTTGATCTCTCCCGATACCTTACTTTTTTCTAACAGTGCTATCATTTGTTCTTTTCTTATTTTTCCCTCTTGCCTTTATTTTTTTTATTGTTAATTCATAATTTTAAAAAAATCAAATTATCTGGAATATGGGTTTGAATGAATAGGAAAATTTTCTTTCTTGATTGATTTGTTCTACTTCTCTTTTGTTTGGAATGCTATGATTATTCATTCATTTTCATTTGAAATTTTTATTTTTTGAATTTGAGTTTTTGAGAAATTTGATAAAATCTTCCCAAGTTTCCGCTCTTATCACCTCTTTTTTTATCTTTTTCAAGTGGTTTACGTCGTTTATCTTTTCTAAAAGGTTTTTGATTAGTTTTGCTTTTTGACTGCCAAACTTTGCTTGGATAATGCCAAAAATTCCTTCTCTCAAACCTTTTATGAGCCCTTCTTTCAGACCTTCCTGTCTACCTTCTTTTAATCCTTCTTCTTTTCCCCACTTATAAAGAAAAGTTTTCCTTATATCAACTTGTATTGGCATAGGCTTTACCTTTATTTCAATGTCAAATAAGCCAGCTAAAAAACTTATGCTATCTATATATTTTATGATTTTTTCTTCGTTTTTCAAGATTTCTGCAATTCTTTTTTGAACCTTTCTTATTATTTGGGGTTTATCTTTGAATTTCCCAGCCAAAATCCCCAAAATAACCTCTGCTGGTTTCCTACTCCTTATGAATACATCAGGGTCTATTTTCTTCATGTCTAAAACTTTGTATTTTAAGGTTAGATTTGGAGTTTTGTACTCTGATGGTGGGGGATTTCCTTTACCAACGAATAAAACTATTTGTGTAGGTTCTTTTTTGTATTTTTCTACTATTGCGTAGTAATAGCGAAACATCCTTTTTGGTAAGTTTTTATCTTGTTGAGCTTGTATTTCAACCTGGATTATTTCATCATCGGCTTTAACTAAAATATCAGGGCGAAAAGTTTTTTACTAACCTTATTTCCGCAGATATAACTTTGACTTTTTTACCTATTTTTTTACCAATAGCTAAGTAGTAAATCATTCCTATTGCTTCGGAGAAAATTTCTTTTAAAATCGCATCAAATCTTTTGAGCTCTTTTTTGCGTTTTTGGTATTGCTTTTTATGCTTTTTCATTTTTTTCTTCTATTCTAATTTTGCTTTGAAATTTTATTTCAGAAAATGATTTTACTTATTTATTTTGGTTTTCGGACGCTTTTGTTTTCCTTTATAGTGATAATTCAAAAAAAAGAAAAGGAGAAGAAATATTAGAAAAAATATGCTCTTGATTATTTATCGTTCAATTCTTAAATTTTTTCTTGTATGGGGAATAGTGTTTTGGTCGTTGAAGATGATGTCCAAGTTGCTAAATCTTTGTCTGATCTTTTGAGTAGAGATTTCAAAGTTTCTGTTGCTTATTCTGCTGAAAGTGCTCTTGAGATTCTATCTGAAAATGATTTTGACCTTGTGTTGTGTGATTTAAAACTTCCTGGTATGTCTGGGCTTGATTTGCTGCGAAAAGTAAAATCTTTGGGAATAAATACTCCTTTTGTTGTCCTTACTGCTTTTGGTGATATACCTACTGCTGTTGAAGCTATGAAACTCGGAGCAGTTGATTTTATAAGAAAGGGAGAAACTTCACCTGATGAACTTATCACAAGAATAAGAGATATTATTGAAGATAAATATGAGTTTGAGTTTATTGCAGGAAGTGAAGTTATGAAAAATCTTGCTGCTCTGGCAAGAAAAATAGCTAAAACAGACTCAACCGTTCTTATAATAGGAGAGTCAGGGGTTGGAAAGGAGGTTCTCGCAAGATACATACATAAATATAGTCCAAGAGCTCATAAACCATTTTTAGCTGTGAATATGTCAGCAATTCCTGATACCTTGCTTGAAGCCGAGCTTTTCGGATATGAAAAAGGAGCTTTTACAGGTGCTGAAAAAAGAAAATTAGGTAAATTTGAACTTGCATCTGGTGGAACAATTTTACTTGATGAGATAGGAGATATGCCTTTACATCTGCAACCAAAAATACTCCGGGTAATTCAGGAGAAAAAAATAGAAAGGCTCGGTCAAGGTTCTGTCAATTCTGTTAGCGTAGATGTCAGAATTATATCAACCACAAATAAAGACCTTGAAAATCTCGTAAAAGAAGGAAAATTCAGAGAAGATTTGTATTACAGATTATCTGTTATTCCTATAAAAATTCCGCCTTTGAGAGAAAGAAAGGAGGATATTCCTTATCTTACGGATTATTTTTTCAGAAAGCTTGGGAGAAAATATGGAGTTGAAATAGTTTGGGATAAAGATTTTCTCTCAAAACTTTTTGAATATGATTGGCCAGGAAATGTCAGAGAACTTTACAATGTTCTTGAAAGAGCTTTTATACTCTCTTGGTCAGGACAAAAAAATGTCAAGGTCTTGCCAGAGAATATAATTTTCTCAACTTCTGATCTCATTTCTGCTTTGGGTAAAAACAGCGACTTTAAATCAAAAGAAATTTTAGGCTCAAATGAAATTGATTTAGGTAAAAAAGATTATCAAAGAAACGAAGCATTTGAAGCATTTGGGACAAAAAAAGAGGGTAGTGAATTTAGTTCAGGAGATAAAAAAGAGGGAGTTGGAATCCAAAAATTGGGATTCGGTGTAAATTTTGATGACCTCAACATAAAAAATATGGAGAAGATTTTCATTTTAGAGGCTCTTGCAAGGACTGGAGGAAACAAAACAAAGGCAGCTCAACTTTTGGGAATAACGGTGAGAACTTTGAGAAACAAACTCAAAGAATTAAATATCCAAAAAGGAAGCGAATCAGATTTGGACTGAATTTCGGATTATTCTATTTTTGAGAGATTAGAAAATATTTATGTTTTTCACTAAATTTTTAACAATATGTCCTTGTAAAAAATGGAGAGAAAAAAGAAATGAGAATAGTTTTTATAACTGGAATATCGGGTTCAGGAAAAACGACCGCACTCAAAACACTAGAAGATATAGGTTTTTACACAGTAGATAACATTCCAATAGATATGATATTTGATTTTGTCTCGCTTACGAAGAAAGCAAATATAAAAGATGTGGCTCTATCGCTTTTTTTCAAAGATGAAAAAACAGCACAAAAATTTTCCGAAATTATAAATCAGTTGAAAGAAGAAGTAAAAGATGGAAGGGTTATCCTTATGTTCCTTGAAGCATCAGATGATGCCATAATAAGAAGGTATAAGGAAACAAGAAGAAAACACCCATTCGGAGATGAGATAAAGTCAATAGATATGGCAATCAAAAAAGAAAGGGAAATTCTGAAATTAATCTTTGATATATCAGATATAAAATTGGATACAACACAAATGAATATTCATCAGCTCAGAGAAAAAATAAGGGAACTCTTTGGAGATGAAAAAGGTATGGAGCTCACATTTCAAATATATTCCTTTGGTTTCAGATATGGAATTCCCCAGGAATCAGACCTTGTATTTGATGTCAGATTTATCAGAAACCCAAACTTTGACCCTCAACTCAAAAAATTTGACGGAACCCATCCGGAAGTTCAAAAATATATTTTTGAAGATGAAAATGCAAGGAAATACCTTGAAATGATAAAAGAAATGATCAGATTTTTGACAGAAAGGTTCAAAAAAGAGGGAAAATTTATAGCAACAATATCCATAGGCTGCACTGGAGGTAGGCATAGATCAGTAGCATTTGCGGAAAAAATCAAAGAATTCATAGAAAATGAAATAAAAGCAAAAGTCATTCTAATACATAGAGACAAAGAAAAAGAATCTGTAATATGAGAGAAGCTTGAAAATTCAAAAGAAGAAATTAAACTGAAACTAAATTTGATGGTCTATTTTTTGAAATTTTCAAGCTCAGTGAAGGGTATAATAAACTGTTATTTCGTTTAATATTTCTGGCATAGCGGAGGCGAATGTAGATTTTATATAAATATCTGAGTTAAAATACTGATCTGTTGGATTTATTTCTATGAGTATTCCCCCATTATTTTTCACAATTTGAGGAATATATGCTGCAGGGTAAACTACCCCCGATGTTCCTGCAATTATGCAACAGTCAGCTCTTCTTGCATAATCTAATGCGATATCCATATCTTGAACTGGTTCTGTGAAAAATACAATATCTGGTCTCATTATCCCCCCACAATCACAAAGTGGGATAGATTCTCCGAAAATCTTAATCACTTCTTCCAAACTTATTCTACCTTTTAGTATGAAATGAGAAAAATCCAACTTTCTTACCTTCTTGGCGAATTCTATTGCTTTTTCAACTGCACTTTTTTTGTCTATTTTTTTCTTTTCTCCGCAAAGTATGCATCTCAGGCGCGTTGCGCTCCCATGAACTTCTATAACATTTTTGCTTCCAGCTTCTTGATGAAGATTATCTATATTTTGAGTTATAACTGCTTTCAGAATATCCATATTTTCAAGTTTTGCAAGAGCAATATGTCCGGCATTTGGTTTTGCCTTTCCGAGAACCTCAACGGTAGATATGACAAATTCAGAAAATCTTTCTGGATCAGAAAAAAGAACATTTATCAAGCCTTGTGGAGTTCCAAAGATTTCAGGTGGAAATTTCTCCCAGAGACCTCCTTTATCTCTGAAAGTTGGAATTCCAGATTCAGCTGAAACTCCTGCTCCGGTGAAAGCTATGACAAAATTTGATTTCAATATTCTCTCAGCAGCATATTTTATAAGCTCTTTTTTGCTCTGTTCATTCATATAAAGAAAAAGTAATCGAGAAAAAAATTTAAAACAAAAAATAAATAAGTTAGTAAAAGAAAAAAAGAAAGAGAGAAATGGGGCTCGGAGAATTTCAATGTATTGACAAAGTTTTGAGTATTCCTTTTTCCTGGGCGGATTTATAGATCGCATATCCAACAAAAACATCAAGGATAGATATACCGGTTGAGTCAAAAACAACTCTCTTTTCGGGGGGAATCTTTTTCATTCCAGCTATTATTTCTCCAATCTCTCCGAATATTATTGATTTATCTATTTGTCCTTTTTTTAATGGGACATTTATTTCTCCTCCATGTATTGCTTGTTCTCTGTTGTCTACAATAACTATGGAACTTTTCAGTATTTCCGGGGAGAGCTCCTGTTTTCCTGGTCCATCGGCTCCCATAGCATTAATTAACTTTACATTCTCAACATGTTCTAACATAAGAAAGGGTTGGGTTGACGGTGTAATGGTTACGACGACATCGCAATCTTTGAAATCAAAAAGAGAATTTGCTTTTCTGGGTCTGAAACCAAGGTTCTGGGAAAACTTCTCAAATTTTTCCATAGCATCAGGTGATATATCATAAATGATAACATCCTTTATTTTTTTGACGCAAGATATCAGGGCAAGTTGAGTTCGTGCTTGAACTCCGCACCCAATTATTCCTAACTTTATGCTTTCTTGCTTCTGATCTATTATGTGTTTAACAGCAACTGCTCCTGAAGCTCCTGTTCTCATAGCTGTAAGGTAGGTTGCATCCATAACGCACAGTAAAGCCCCTGTATTTGAATCAATAAGGACAAAAAAACCAATAACTACCGGGAGCCCTCTGTTTTTGTTTTGAAAGTGTACGCTAACTATTTTGATACCACTTACCTTTTTACCATCTATTTCAACAACTGATGGCATCACCCTCATATCTCCATCTTGATAGAAAAAGTAGAGCTTGCTTGGCATCTGAATAGCATCTTTAAATTCAGCTGTATATCTATATGCTTTTTCAACATATTCTATCGCAAGAGACGGAGTAAGTATGTCCTGAATTTCGTTGAAACTTAAAAAGAAAGTATCAAGATTTAAAGATTTGAACTCGTTTTTTAAAATCTCAACTATCTTTGCTTCTTCGCTCATATTCAAAACACGCAAGCAGTGATATACAGACAAAAAATATATTTCGTGAAAAAAACAATGATTTTCCCTAAAAGCAAATTTTTTATCTTGAAAACTTTCATATTTTGTTCTGAAAAATTTCATAAATTGAATTATTAAGAATGGAGAAAATAAAAGAGATTTTAAGTAATACAATTTTTAGCAAGAATTTTTTACTTCAAGCAATAAGATACGGAATAGTAGGTTTAGCTGGAATAACGACAAATCTTTTGACCTTTTCTCTTTTGGTCTATGTGATAAAAGTGTGGTATATAATAGCTGGTCCAATAGCTGGTTTAGTAGCACTTACGCAAAATTTCATATTACACAGGAAATTTACATTCAGGGGATATTCAAGTTTCAAAATTATATCTTTTTCTGGATTGAAAAGGTATATAAAATTTTTTCTGTTATCTTTGATAAATACTCCTGCGTTTTCATCTTTACTATATTTTCAAGTTGAAATATTGCATTTTCCAAAGGTAGTGGCACAATTTTTTGCAAGCGTTATATTAGGTCTTTTTTCTTTTCTGATATCAAGAAAATTTATTTTTTCATAAAAGCTATTTTTTATAAAAGCTACCCTGGAGGCCATCTCATCTGCCTTCCCCCTAATAAATGGAAATGCAAATGATAAACCGTTTGACCACCTTCAGGGTTAGTATTCACTACAATTCTGAAACCTCTTTCTGATATTTTCATCTGGTCCGCTATAATTTTACATGCCTTTATGATTTCATGTAGTATCTCTTTATCTTCTTCTGAATCTGATATATCTGTGATTTTCTCAATATGCTTTTTGGGGATAACAAGTATATGGATGGGAGCTTGCGGGTTTATATCGTGGAATGCTACAATTTTTTCATTTTCATATACTTTTTTTGAGTCTATTTCTCCCCTCACTATTTTGCAGAAGATACAATCACCCTTCATAACTTTTTGTGCTTTTAGTAAAGGAGTAATTAAATTCCAAAAGAAATTTTTTTGTCCAAAAATTTTTAATAAAAAATTCCTTAATTTCGGGTTATAAATTAAACTTCCTGCTATCCTTCTTTTGCCAATCATTTATTTAAATTAATATTATTCAATTTTTTATTCAATTTTTATCTTTTCATCCATAGCATTTCTTCTGAGTATATCTGATATTTCTTTTGCTGCGGTGTAAGGATCTTTTTGCCCGTCTAATATCTTTTGAAGCTCGTCTTTGAAAATCTTTGTTTCTTTCAAAGTCCGAATTATGCTTTTAGATAGATTACTTACGAAATCTCTCTCTAACCTGCTTTTTCTCTTTTGCAATATCAAATTGTTCTCTTTCAAGAATTTTTTGTGCTCATCTATTTTTTCTATCAACTCATCTATCCCTTGACCTTCTTTTGCTATCGCTTTCAACACAGGTGGCTTCCATTTTATATTTTCTCCTATCCCTGCCAGAACCATATAGGCAGTATCTATTGCAACTTTTATTTCATTGAAAAGCTTATCTGCGGATGGTCTATCTGACTTATTGAGGACGATTATATCTGCGATTTCAAGGATACCACTTTTCATAAATTGTATTTCGTCTCCGCTTTCTGGTGAGACTACCAGAACTACCGTGTCGGCGACTTTGTGTATTTCTGTTTCCGTTTGCCCTGTTCCTGCAGTTTCTATTAATATGTTTTTCATACCAAATAGGACATAAAGATTTATTATATCTCCTGTGTTTGCCGATATTCCGCCAAATTCTCCCCTCGTTCCGACGCTCCTTATGAATACTCCATCTTGTTCTGTCTTCTCTGATCGTATCCTTATTCTATCTCCTAAAATTGCTCCTCCTTCAACTCTTACCGATGATGGATCACACAATAGAACCCCTCCTTTTATCTTTTTTATAAGCTGTGATATTATTGTGCTTTTTCCCGTTCCTGCCGCTCCCGTGATTCCTATTATATGAACATCTTCTGATAGCAAGTTTCTTCCTGTTCTTTTTGATATTTCAGATATTAGGAGATAACTTTTTTCTGGGTTCCTTTCAACAAAACTTATTGCTCGTGATAGCGCAATCTTTTCTCCTCTTACAAAACCTTCTACTATATCCTCAAACATAAAACAAATTCTATTCATTTATTCTAATGTGTAAGTTATTCCAAGAAAAATCAAAACAAATCTTTCCTCAAAAATCCTTGCAAGTATAATCTGATTTTTTTTCGTAAATAAAATTTTGTTCTATGTCAGAGGAAAAAAATGCAGTCTTATTCCAAAAAATAGATGACGGGAAAATAGTAAAAGTGGTTTTCAACAAACCAGAAAGAAGAAATCTTATGGATCCAGAAATTATGGCAGGTTTGTCTGATGCGATTGAAAGAATCAAAGCATCTGATGAGGTAAGATGTGTAATAATTACAGGAAGTGGAAATTCGTTCTGTGCTGGTGCTGATTTTTCAACCTTGCAAATGTTTGCCACAGAAAAAGGTCTATCAGGAGCAGCAGGAATGAGAGAAGGTATAATAAAATTTTATAACTCATTTATGAAAATTCTTGAAGTGGAACAACCCGTTATAGCCTCGCTTAATGGATACACAATAGGAGGGGGGCTCGCTTTCGCACTCCTTTGTGATATAAGAATTGCATCATCGGACGCAAAAATAGCCGCAAACTTTGCAAAAGTTGGAATACATCCTGGAATGGGAATAACCTATACTTTACCTTTAATAGTTGGACTTGAAAAAGCTTGCGAACTTCTTTTTACAGCAAAATTCATAACAGGAGAAGAGGCAGAAAAAATAGGACTTGTTGCAAAGGCGGTTCCTCCCGAAAAGCTTGAAGAAGAAACTCTGAATATGGCTCGCCAAATTTCCGAAAACGCTCCGTATGTTATAAAACTTACAAAGAGAATACTAAAAAGAGAATTCCATGTGAAGGCTCAAGCTGAGATAGAAGCTCTGGCTCAATCAATATGCTCACAGATGGAAGATGCAAAAGAAGGAGTGAGAGCTTTCTTTGAAAAAAGAAAACCTGAATTCAAAGGTAGATAAAAAAAAGAAATAAGTTGTGTTTATAAATAAAAAAGATAGCGAAATCCTTTCTGGAATAATAGGTATCGGTTCGTATTTGCCTCAGAATATTCTGACAAATTATGACCTTGAAAGAATGGTTGATACAACGGATGAATGGATATATTCGAGAACAGGAATAAAGGAAAGAAGAATTGCAGGAGAAAACGAATTTACATCAACTATGGCAGTAAAAGCAGCGGAAAAAGCGATAAAAATGTCCGGAATCTCACCTCAGAAAATAGATCTCATAGTTTTTTGCACGATAACGCCAGATTATCCTATACCTTGCACTGCTGGGATTTTATCAAAAGAACTCGGAATAAAAAACGCGGGGGGAATGGATATAAACACAGCTTGCTCGGGTTTCATATACGGAATATCAATAGCTGATACATTCTTGAAATCCAAAAAAGCAAACTATGTTCTTGTTGTATGTTCAGATAAACTTTCGGCAATAACGGATTATCAAGATAGATCAAGTTGCATACTCTTCGGAGACGGAGCGGGAGCAGTAGTTATGACAAGAACCGAAAAGTTTGGGCTTTTGGACTTCAAACTCGGACTCATAGGAGATGAATACGATAAAATTGTGATACCAGCAGGGGGTTCCCGCAATCCTGCATCTGAGAAAACAGTAAAAGAAAGAATGCACTTTATGAAATTGCAGGGGAGGGAAGTATTTAAGCTTGCGGTAAAGTATATGGGGCAAGCTCTCAAAGAAATTTTGGAAAAAAATGAAATAACAATAGATATGGTAGATTGGATTGTTCCACATCAGGCAAACCGAAGAATAACTGAGGCGATATGTGAACATTTCAATATACCAAAAGAGAAAGTTTATGATAACATAGAATTCGTGGGCAACACATCAGGTGGTTCAATAGCTATCGCTCTTGATGAGATGCTTGAAAAGGGACTTCTGAAAAAAGGGCAACTTATAGCTCTTGCGGCTTTGGGAGCAGGAATAACTTATGGTTCTGCACTGCTTTCCTGGGGTATATAACCTATAAATTTTCAGGAAATTCTCAAAAGTCTGTTTCAAATTATTAAATTTTTATTTTATAATTTATTAGAACTTTAAAGATTAGAACTTTAATATTAAAAACTTATAATCTTTAAGATTTAAAGCTTTAAGGAAGAACAAAAAAGAAAAGGAGGAACAAAAATGGAGTTCGAAAAAATACAGGAAAAACATACAATAAAACAAAAAGAAAATACAAAACAGCAGGAACTGAAATTACAGGAAAAGTTTGAACCTAAAAAAGATAAGAAAAAAGAAAGACACCCTTCTCAGGAATATTCAGCAGAACAAATAAAAATACTCAAAGACCTTGAAGCCGTTAGAAAAAGACCTGCAATGTACATAGGTTCCACAGGTCCGCAAGGATTGCATCATCTTGTATGGGAAATTGTAGATAATGCGGTTGATGAAGCTCTTGCAGGGTTTTGCAATAAAATAATCGTCAGAATCCTTGAAGATGGCTCCTGTGAAGTTGAAGATAATGGGAGAGGAATCCCAATTGACATTCATCCAGAAACAGGAACATCAGCCCTGGAAGTAGTATTTACAAAACTGCACGCAGGAGGAAAATTTGAAAAGGGAGTTTATAAGGTGTCAGGGGGATTACACGGAGTTGGAGCGTCTGTTGTGAATGCTCTATCAGAGGAGCTTGAGGTTTGGGTAAAAAGGGATGGAAAACTTGCATACCAAAAATTTAGAAGAGGGAAACCAGTTACTCCAACAAAAATAAAACAGGAAAGTGGTATTGAAGAAACAGGAACACGAGTTAGATTCAAGCCGGACCCTGAAATCTTTGAAACAACCGAATTCTCCTACGATATAATAAGAGAAAGGTTGAAAGAAATTTCTTACATAATTCCGGGACTGAAAATAATACTGGAAGATAAGAGAACGGGACAAAAGGAAACATTTTTCTCAACAGAAGGTCTGTCTGGGCTTGTGAAAGAATTAGCGTCAGAATCTCAGGTGCTATTTAGAAATCCGATTCAAATTGAGGGGGAAAAAGAAGATGTAAAATTTTCAGCAGCACTTCTTTACAGGGAAGAAAGTGAAGAACTTGTTCTTTCGTTTGCAAATACTATAAGGACAGTGGATGGTGGAACCCATCTTACTGGTTTCAAAACGGCTTTAAGTAGAGCAATAAACCAATTTGCTCCCAAAATACTGAAAAAAGATATTGTGTTTTCGGGTGAAGATATAAGAGAAGGACTTGTCGGAGCAATCTCTGTGTTTTTACCAGATCCACAATTTGAGGGGCAAACCAAAGCAAAACTTGGAAATACGAAGGTAAAAAGTATAGTTGAATCAGCAGTATATGAGAAACTGGTCAAATTCTTTGAGGAAAATCCCAAAATAATTGAAACAATAGTAAAAAGAGTATTTCAAACTCATCTTGAAAAAGAAGCAGAGAAAAAAGCAAGAGAAGTTGTAAGGAAAAGGGCAAAAGATGAGATCATTTTACCAGGAAAACTTGCAGATTGTCAGATAAGGGATCCAGAAAAAACTGAACTCTTTATAGTTGAGGGTGAAAGTGCAGGGGGGAGCGCAAAGCAGGCAAGAGACAGAAGGTTCCAAGCCATACTGCCCCTCAGAGGAAAAATCCTGAATGTAGAAAAAGCATCTTTGATAAAAATGTTAAATCATGATGAGATTCAGGCAATAATAGCTGCTTTGGGATGTGGGATAGGAAAAGATTGTTCTATCGAAAAATTGAGGTATCACAAAATAATATTGCTCGCAGATGCTGATATAGACGGCTCTCACATAAAAACTCTGCTTTTGACTTTCTTCTGGCGATATATGAGACCGGTTGTTGAAAATTCTCACCTTTTCATAGCTCAACCTCCTCTTTTTAGAGTAAGAGAGAAAAACCAAGATTTATATCTCAAAGATGATACCGAGCTGAAAGAATATATTTTAAAAAGGGGATTAACCAGAATTCTTAAAATCAAAGACGATAAAGAAATTTCCGCAGTAGCGAAAGCTCTGCTTAAAGGAAAATATGATGAGGTCAAAAAATATGGAGATCCAGAAAAACTATTAGAAGAAGCAGAGCAATTGGGAAGAGACGGAATAATAGTTCAAAGGTTCAAAGGGCTTGGAGAAATGAATCCGCAGCAGCTTTGGGAAACAACTATGAATCCAGCTACACGAGTTCTCAAAAAAGTTACAGTTAATGATGCTCAAAAAGCTGACGAACTTTTCACAATTCTTATGGGAGAAAAAGTTGAGCCAAGAAGAGATTTCATCATGAAATACGCTCTTGAAGCTACAACTCTTGATATTTAGTGGTGTGATAAAGGGAATAGGGATAGATATAGTTAGAATAAGTCGTTTTGAAAAAGTTTACTTTGCCCATGGGGAGAGATTTTTGAAAAGAGTTTTTTCTGATGAAGAAATAAAATATATTACGCGCTCGCAAGAGAAATTTTTTGAGAGAATTGCAAGTACATTCTCCGCAAAAGAATCTGTTTTTAAAACAATAGGAATGAGGAGACCAATAATATTCAAAGAAATAGAAATAATAAGAAAACCTTTCCCATCTGTTTCTCTTTATGGCTTGACAAAAATTGAAGCAGAAAAGAAGGGTATATCTCAAATTTTTGTATCAATCACCCATGATGGAGATTTATGTATCTCAATAGCACTTGCAATTGGTTGAAATTTTTTATTTCAGCTATCATTAATGAAAACAAGAAGAAAAAAAATTAGGCGATTGAGTTTTGTTATGCATAAGATGCTCCTTTCGGAAGACTCAAAAATGCAAGTTTGTTTTTTCAAGAGTAGAAATATTGTGTAAAAGATAAATTTTCTGGTGGGAGATAATTTTAAATTTCATATGGAAGAAAAAAGAGAAAGAATAACTCAAGAACTTCCAACAGAAGAATTTAGTACATCAAGGGGGAGAAAAATTATAAGGTTATCTGTGAACACTTTACCTTTTCTTTACAACAACATCTATGTTGTGTTGGCTGATGATGGTGTTTTTTTGATTGATATGGGATTTATGTCAAATTTAGAAAGTTTCAGAGAAAAATTTGAAAAGTATGTATCACAAAAGTATTCCGTAAATTTAGAAGATGTTAAGGGAATTTTTGTCACGCACGCTCATATAGACCATTTTGGTGGACTTTATAACTTTTTGCAGCTTTATCCAAAAACTGAAATCTATGTTCACGAGATTGATTCAAAAGCTGTTGAAAGATTTCAAGAAGTTCTAATATATGCAAAACATTATCTCTCTATTTTCTTAATAAGATCGGGACTTGATGAGAAAGCTGTTCAAGATTATATTTTGATGTACACGGCTTCAAAGGAATTTTTGAGATCTGTGAAAATAACAAAAGCTTTACGAGATGGAGATTTTCTGTATGGATTTAAAGTTGTTCATACCCCAGGTCATAGTCCCGGTCACATGTGTCTTATTTTAGACGATGTAATATTTACAGGAGATCATATATTGCCATATATAACTCCTCATCAGTTCCCTGAAAGTATAATGAGATACACAGGTGTCGGACATTATATTAACTCACTTGAAAGGGTGAGGGAAGAGGTTATAAAAAATAAGATTTCATTTGGTCTTCCGGCTCACTACTCAATAATAGAGGATGTTGTAAAGAGAATAGATGAAATAAAAGAGCACCATAATATAAGGTTGAAAAAAATTTTAGATTTGTGTTCCGAACCTAAAACTATTTTAGAGCTGACTCGTGAAATTTTCCCAGATGCAAAAAAGTATCAGTTTCTTTTGGCAATTGACGAAGTAGGAGCGCATGTTGAATACCTTTGGGATAGAGGCTACCTTGGAATTGAGAACATAAAAGAATATCTTGAAAACGATGATGTCCCAGCAAGATGGGTAAAAGTGAGGGATTTGTAAGAAAATAAAAAAATTTTTAAGAATAAAGAGAAGGAGAGATTTGAGAGGAAATTTGATTTGCATAAATTCAATTTTTCTGTTAAACCTTCAAATCTCCCTGAATGATTTACTAAAATTACTATGGAGGTAAGAAATGTTATAATTTTGGGGTCTGGTCCTGCTGGATATACAGCCGGAATATATACTGCAAGAGCTCTCCTGAAACCGCTGATTTTAGCTGGAATACAACCCGGTGGACAGCTTATGCTGACAACGGAGGTTGAAAATTTCCCTGGCTTCCCTGATGGCATTATGGGACCGGATTTGATGGAGAATATGAGAAGACAAGCAGAACGTTTTGGAGCAGAAATCATATATGAGAATGCTGTTGATATTGAGATTGGAAATCCACTTGAGAAAATTCCATTCAAAGTAAAAACGGATACCGGGAAAGAATTTTTGAGTTGGACTTTAATAATCGCTACTGGTGCAAGCTCAAAAATGCTCGGACTTGAATCTGAAAAAAAGCTTGTGGGGAGAGGTGTTTCTACATGTGCAACATGTGATGGTGCCTTCTTTAAAAACAAAAGAGTCGTTGTAGTTGGAGGAGGTGATTCAGCTATGGAAGAGGCTCTGTTCCTTACAAGATTTGCATCTGAGGTGAAAATCATCCACAGAAGAGATAAACTCAGAGCTTCTCCAATAATGCAAGAAAGAGCTTTCAAGAACCCAAAAATTTCATTTATTTGGAACAGTGTTGTTGTTGATATTCTTGACCCAGAAAAAGGTAAAGTTGAAGCCGTTGTTTTGAAGAATGTTGTAACTGGGGAAATTTCTAAGGTAGAGACAGATGGAGTTTTTATTGCGATAGGACACAAACCTAATACTGATTTCCTTAAAGGAAAAATTGAGTTAGATGATCAGGGTTATATAATAACGAAAAACGGAACAACAGAAACATCTGTCCCGGGAATTTTTGCAGCAGGCGATGTCCATGATAAAAGATATAGACAAGCCATTACTGCTGCTGGCTCAGGATGTATGGCTGCTCTTGATGCTCAAAGATTTCTTGAAAATTTAGGAATTTCTCATTAGTTAATCTGGGCTTAAACCTAAATTCTCAAAAGCTTAATTTAAAACTAAAAGCTTATTCTAAAACTTCTTGTAAGGTCATCTAATTTTATCATAATGTAGCTTATGGATTTATTGAGGGAAAAGTTATTTGCAAGCTGGAAACTTTCATTTTCAGTTCCACAACCTTGTGATATTTTACCTATGAACAAATTCCCTCCGAATGTTGGATCTTTGAAATAAATATAAAGTAGAGGAATTCTCTGCTGAATTATACTCTCAAATAGAAATTTTCCTTTGATATATAAGCAATCATTTTCAAGTTTTTTTATTGTGTTGCCATCAAGAGTTTTTTGACCATCGTATTCTGCAAACCTTTCCCCTTCAAAACATACATAGCATTTTCCGGTTTTTGGAATTTTGTCGTTTTCATTTGCTAGCTTTCCAAGTTCTCCTTCTATCAAAAGCGAGGGCAAAGAGATTTTTTGATTGAGTTCAGGTTTTTCCAGTATTTCTTTCATATCCGGAATTATATCTGTTATTATGACTTCTGGTAGGTAAGCTCTGAGTGGTTTTTTTGCATCAAAAAATCCTCCAATATTGAACGAAATAAAATCTGGAAAGATTTCACCTAAATTCAAGCTTTTTAGGAAATCTGGAATTAGAACTCGCATTTCAGCAAAATTTACAGGGTCATTTTTTCTTATTTTTGACGATAGATTTACCAGGAAATCCCTGACTCTTTTGAAGTAATTTTCATCAAAGAAAGTGGGAATTAGTTCTAAAATATCAAGTAGTCTTGTGTAATTTGTTTGTATTCCTTCTGGTACAGTGTAGAGTTTCCCTGTTGAGAATTTATCTCCCGGAGAAAATTTACTATCTTCATTTTCATCTTTGACTGAGAAAACATCGTTGTTTTTGGGTTTGAGGAAAATTTCGTCAATAGCCAAAGCTATAAGTTCAAGAGATTTTATAAGTTCTTGCTTTGCTGAATCAAACTTTTCAGGTCTTATGAAATTGAGGATATTAGAGTTTTCATAGTAGAGTATTCCTGCAAGTCTTAAAAGTCCTGTTATATCTTCTCCTCCTTTTGCAAGGAAAAGCGGGATAAGATATTTTGAAGTGAGTTCTTTTTGTATATCAAAGTTTATGTCGTGTGAAAAAATAAAATCAAGGAAAAATTTTGCGATATGTGATGTTGCCATAACAATCACCGGAAGTTCTTTTCCGAATTTTTTGCCTATTCTCACCTCTGATGTGAAGCTTTGCATATAGATTGGTATGCCATCTTCTTCATAGAACTCGCAAGAGTTTGAATATAGATATTCTGATAAATTTTGAAGTTCCGCTAATTTTTCTTCTATTGGCATTATATAGTTTTCATAGAGAAGATTTAGGTTAGGTTTCCACTGATATTGATTTTCAGATTTTTCCAATATATTTTTTTGATAAAGCTTATTATTTTGATGATCTTTTTTATCTCTTTCTTCTTCTGCTTTTGCTGATAGTAGATATAGGTGTGGACTGAGAGATATAGATATGTTTGATTGAGAAGAATTTGGAGATACGAGAGATAAAATTCCTGATTCATTAGAAACTATGATTTGACTCAGCATATCAAATGCTTTTGCAAGGAATTTACCATATTCCGTTTCACAACTTTTTGACTTTTCACTCTGTTTTGAAAATTCAAGATAAGCTTGTTTGAAAAACCCACGTTTTAAGAAATCACGAGCTTTTTCAAGATGGTTGTAATTATTAGGAGTATTCTTTTTGAGCTCGCTTACAACTTTTTCGTCTATAAATCCATATTTTTTGAGGAATTCAAGTAATTTTTCTTTTGTTTTCTTCGTGTATTCTGTTTCGGGAAAGGAATCAAATGCATGAGCTCCATCTTTTACTACGAAGATTTCAGCTTGTTTTCCTTTTTGAACCAGTAAATGATAGAGTTCAACGGATTGATCAAGAGGGACGAGAAAATCCGCATCTCCGTGTATTATCAGGACAGGGAAATCTACAAAATCAATATAATTTACGGGTGATAATTTTTTTATAGTTTCCTCTATATTTTCGGATTCAGCTCTTACTGGCTCAAAGTATTTTATATAGGGGTTACCGAAATCATATATTCCATAGAAAGGAATTGCTGCATCTACTTTAAGTTCGCTTTTTGATTTTTCGTCAAACCATTCGCAGTTTTCAGGTAGGAAATCATTTTTTGAAAATGCTGTGAGAGCTGTGAGGTGTCCGCCTGCGCTTCCTCCCAAAAGTATTACTTTGCTGCCTATTCCATACTTTTTACCTTCTTTTTTTGCCCACAAGATTGCACATTTTATTTCTTTTACTTGCTCTGAAATTTTAGCTTTTGGAACTAATGTATATTCAATATCAAACACAGCTATTCCGTTGCATGCAAAAAGCTCTCCCCACCATCTGCCCATCGGGGTTCCTTTGTTTCCGGCTGTCCATCCTCCGCCGTGAATATGTATTGCAATAGGAAAATTTTTTATGCCATACGGCAAATATAGATCTCCAACTAAATTTGATTTTGAGTTTGAATATTTTATATTTCTTATCAGGGAAAATTGTCCTCCCGTATATTCTTTTCCGAGTTCATCAGAGCATGGAAGCAGGTTATCTTCTATAATTTTTATTATTTCTTTTGGTATTTCACTTTTGTCTTCCCTATTTTTTTCTCCACAAGCCACAAAGAACGAAAAAGTTAATAATAAAGCAAAAGCAGAGAGAATAATTTTGAAAATCAAAGTTGTAAAATTTTTCTTATAGCTTTTATTTCTCATGTCTTAAATTTAAGCACAATATAAATTATTGCAAGAGAAATATATATAATTGTAGTTATAAAAATTGAAATTTTTTCTATTTTTGATTCTTTGAGAGTTTCTGATAGTTTTGGAAGAAAATAAGATTGAGTTATTATAACCATAATGCAAATTGCTCCCATTCCAAAAAATCCTACCACTGCTGTGAAAACAATAAGTTCCCCAGGGGGAGCAATCGGTAAAGTGATGCATGTTATTACGGTTATTGCTGTTATAAGAATTTTGTAAGCCTTATTTTCGTCTTTTATAATTTTTTCATTTACAAACTTGATGATATCAATGTTTGTTCGTGCAACGGCGTCGGCAGTAGATATCCATGTATCAACCAAAAATAAAGCGGAAGCAAACAAAAAAATTCTTCTTCCGAGTTCTCCGCCCCATTCTGCAAAGAACTCTGCTTGAACAACCGCAATTTTATATTCCGTAGGAAAAAGACCTTTTGGATTAAGTATTGCAAATGCCAGAAGTGTTGTCATAATTGTTGTTATTAAGTTCCCTACAACTCCAACCGATGAATCAAGCAATAGAGCTTTCTTCCAGATTGATATTTTATTTTTGGGTGTATCTTTTGAAGGTATGAAACCGGAGATGAATTTATTTTGGGTTAGCTTTGCCATTCCCATTCCTTTCCCTAAAATCCAGTATGAGTAAAAGAGCGACCAGAATCCGCCAAGCCCCATAAAAGTTATAGCTGTTATAACTTTCTCGTAGTCTTCTTTTTCTATGACTTTAAGGTTTGGCTTGAGGAAACTTGCGAAAAAATCGGGTATTTTTTCCAGAACCGTTCTATAAGAGCAAGATATAACAAGTCCCACGAATGTTCCTATTGCCACAAACATCATAATTTTTTCTATCACATCATATACTTTTTTTGATTTCATAAGTACTATATACATTCCTAAAATAAGCAAGTATCCCCAGAGTATTGATTCGGCTTTCCTTGATATTCCAAAAGGTATGAGTTCAGATAAAGCTGTTCCTCCTGCAACCACAAATGAACCGAACCAAAAGAACGAAAAGTTCATCATAATCCAGAGAAAAATTGAAAAATACTTGTTTGCTCTCAAAAATCCTCTCCATATACTCTCACCTGTAAGCAGTGAATACCTTCCGATGTAATAAGTTAGTGGGAGTTGCACGAGAGCGGAGGGGATGAGTAAAAACAAAAGAGCCCCTCCGTATTTTGCAGCAAGATATGGCCACCATATAAGTTCTCCCGAACCTTGGGCAAGTGCAAGCCATATTATCCCTGGACCTAAAATTTTTAAAAACCCCGGAAATTCCGGAATTTTTTCTTCTTTCATAAATTTTCTTTACTCTATCTCTTTTTCTTTATTTTCTTGCCCCTTTTCTTCGTATTAATTTTTCCCATAACAAGGAATAAAAAGATAATGAAAAATGCAGAAGTTAAATTTTCTCTTAAAATTATAGGTGTATTTGCAAAAGTTGTAGTTCTATTTTTGATCTTCGCAAAATCCACAATTTTTGTGTTCTACAAAAATAGATAAGCTATTCTCTTTAAGATATAGATACAGATGTGAAAGTTATTTTACTGTTGGAAAATCTGTTGTTTCATGAACTGGAACTATTACAGCTGATAGCAAAAATATAATGTCAAGTTTAAAGCTAATGGTACAAGCAAGATATGCGATGAGGCAAGTAAATGCAAGAGCTTTTCTTAATTTGCAATTTGTTGTATAATTCTAATTCTTTATTTTTTATCTTGTGAGTTTGTATGATTTGATATATATTTTATTATGGTGTGTAGAGATTTTATTGCTGCGTAGAATTCCGGGCTTTTCATTAGCTTTAACATTTTAAATATTGAAGGTTTTTCTTTTTGAGCCTGGGAGAATTCTTCTGCTGCTTTCTTCATCCCTTCTGGTAATTTTTGAGCAAGTTCAAATAACATCTGATGGTTAAGATTCCCTATCATCCACACCAACATCATAGCATTTGCAACTTATCCCATAAGTTCAGGTTTTACTATTGAATTGAAACCTTCTTCAAATCCTTCAAGGAGACCAGATACAGCACTTAGGATACCGCTCTCTTGTAGTTTCTGAACGATTTCTATTATATCTTT
>Ga0079998_133171_pt1 | contig 89360 bp, 82 predicted proteins | sample PerSpoBPS_BMetaG_FD_69201 | JGI IMG/M metagenome (GOLD analysis project Ga0079998, IMG submission 69201) | Thermal spring microbial communities from Yellowstone National Park, Wyoming, USA - Perpetual Spouter B (PS_B) MetaG (SPADES assembly)... | ecosystem: Environmental > Aquatic > Thermal...
ATAAAAGCGAGCGCGGAACCATCGGTAGCCCACGTTGTAGGGGAGGTTGACGTAGAGGATGGGGCGATCCCCGGCCTCCCAGGCTGCCGCGGCCATCCCCCGCAGGATGCGCGTGGCATCCTGGTAATACCCCAGCGAAGCGACGGTGACAAGGGTGGAGACGAGGAGCGTGACGCCCAGACCTGCTCCCACCAGCCCTCGCCCGCCGGCCCCGCGTTGCCGCCCGCCTTCCACGACCGCGGCCCAGGCCATGGCGCTGCCCACGCCGGGGATCACCAGCATCCGCGGATAATTCATCATCCCGGAGGCCGGGCCCCAGAACAGCAGGGATGGGGTGATGCTGACGGCGAACCATCCCAATCCCAGGGCGACCAGCCGGCGAGGCCGGGCGATGGCCATCATCGCTACGGTCACCCCCAGCCCCAGGCCCAGGAAGGCCCAGTCCCCCGGCCGCAGGGCTCGCAGGAGGATCGGCCGTGGCCCGAAGAGGGCCTCCCATAGCGGCCGGAGCGCCGGCCCCAGGGGATACAGCCATCCCTGAACGGCGTAGAGGCTGCTTTCCAGGGTGAAGATGGGCAGCGCCAGCACCCCCGGATCGCCCCGCGGACGAGTCCGCCAGAAGAGCATGTAACCGGCTCCCAGAGCGAAGCCGGCGAGGATCAGGGGACGAAGGCCCTGGAACCGTCCCGGACGCCATCGCTCCAGCAGGAGCAGCAGGGCGGGCCAGACGATGCCGGTCTCGTGGGAGAGGACGGCCGCCAGATAGGCCCCGAGGGTGAGGAGGGCATGACCCCAACGAGGGGATCGGCCCGGCCGGAGGGCGAGGGCGGTGGCGCTCAGCATCCAGAGGAGGGCCAGGCTGTGCACCGATCCCATCACGAAGGCGATGGCCTCGTGGGCGAAGGGGAGCAACCCGAAGAGCGCCGTGGCGCTCCACGCCGGGGCCCGAGGGACGCCGAGCCGTCGCAGGATCGAATAGAGCAGGGAGGCGTTCAACAGGTGAACGCTCAGGGTGAGGAAATGGAAGACCGCCCCCTGAAATCCAAAAGCGCGCCCGACAAGCCAGAAGAGCGACATGGAAAAAGGCCGATAGTGCAAGAGCCCCTCCGCGCTCCGGAACAGCGCGAGGGGATCCCGAGGGGCGATCACGGTCAGGAGCAGATCGTCCGAGAAAAAGCCGACGGAGAGGACCGGTATATACAGGGCGAACAGGAGTATGAAAAGGAGGCTCCCCGTCCCCAGCGTGGGGAGGGACGGGAGGACCGAGAAGCCTGAGGGAGCGGGAGCCTTCTCCTCTCTTTGAGGTGGAAGGACGGCCGGTGCAGCGGGAGGGCGTGGTCTCTCCATTCGGGAAGCTCCGAACAGGAAGGTTAACGAGAGCGGGCACCGAGGGTCCACAGGGGCGGGCCGAAGAGGGCCAGGCCGATCAGCACAGCGGCGATGGCGCACAGCAGAACCATCCCCGCCGACACGTCCTTGGCGATCCGGGCCATCGGATGGAAGGTGGGGCTGACGAGATCCACCACTGTCTCGAGGGCGGTGTTGAGCAGCTCCGCCGCCCACACCATGGCAATGGTGAGCAGGAGGATGGCCCAGCGGAGGGGATCGAACCCGAGCAGCCCGGCGAGGGCGATCACCAGAGCCGTGATCGCCCCATGGATCCGCAGGTTCCGCTGGGTCCGCCAGGCGTAGCGCAGCCCGGCGAAGGCAAAACCGAAGCTCTCCCACAGGGTGCGCGCGCGCACGAGCCCTGCTCCTCCGGATGATGGGCAGCTGTCTCAGCGAGCCCGGCGGATCTCCTCGACCGCCTGCGGGTTCTCCAGGGCGGAGAGGTCCCCGGGGTCGCGCCCCAGGTAGACGGCGCGGATGACCCGGCGCATCAGCTTGGCGTTGCGGGTCTTGGGGATGTCGCGGACGAAGCGGACCTCCTTCGGCGCCAGGGCTTTGCCCATCCGCCGGGCCACATGCTCCATCAGCGCCGCCCGCAGCTCCTCGTCGGGCTCATAACCGGGCCTCAGGACCACGAAGGCCACGGGGGCTTCTCCCTTGATCTCATCCGGGACGCCGATCACCGCCGCCTCAGCCACCGCAGGGTGCTCCACCAGCACGGATTCCATCTCCGCCGGGCCCAGGCGCTTGCCGCCCACCTTCAGGGTGTCATCCGCCCGCCCCAGGATATACCAGAAGCCGTCCTCGTCGATGTAAACCAGGTCCCCGTGATACCAGAGCCCCTCCCAGCGCGACCAGTAGGTCTCCAGGTAGCGTTCGGGATCCCGCCAGAAGCCCCGGGTCATCCCGGGGTTCAGGTTGCGGATCACCAGGAGGCCCACCTCTTCCCGCACCGGCCGCCCGGCCTCGTCCACGCAGTCCGCCTGGACGCCGGGGACGACGGTGTTGAAGGAGCAGGGTTTGAGGGGGCGCAGCACGGTGCAGCCCAGGATGCCTCCGAAGATCTCCGTGCCTCCGGAGTAGTTGATGATCGGACATCGCCCCTTGCCCACGTGCTGGAAGGTCCACAGCCACGGCTCCGGGTTCCACGGTTCGCCGGTGGAGCCCAGCAGGCGCAGCGAGGGCATGGCGTGACGATCCGGCCATTCCGTCCCCGCGCGCATGAGGGCCCGGATCAGAGTGGGGGAGACGCCCAGGATGGTGACGCCATGCCGCTCCACCAGCTCCCACAGGCGGTCCGGCTCCGGGTGATCGGGCGCCCCGTCGTAGATCAGGCACGTCGCGCCCAGGGTCAGGCTGCCCAGGATCAGCCAGGGCCCCATCATCCAGCCGATGTCGGTCACCCAGTGGATGACGTCCACCGGCTTCACATCGAAGAGGTGGAACATATCCTGGGCGGCTTTGATGGGCGCCCCGCCGTGGACGTGGACTGTCCCCTTGGGCCGGCCGGTGGTCCCTGAGGTGTAGATGATCATGAAAGGTGTCTCGCTGGGGAAGGCGGGCGCCTCGTGAACGGGCGCCCCCCGGCCGATGACCTCGTGGAGCCAGAGGTCCCGCCCTTCCCGCCACGGGATGGGGTTGCCGGCCCGGCGGACCACGAGGACCTTCTCCACGCTGGGGGCGGCGCGCAGGGCCTCATCGGCGATCTCCTTCATCGGAACGATCCGTCCCCGTCGGGGGAAACCATCCGCGGTGATCAGGAAGCGGGCCTCCGCGTCCTGCAGGCGCACGGCCACCGCCTCAGGGCCGAAGCCGGAGAACAGGGGGATGACAATGGCCCCGATGCGCATGGCGGCCAGCAGGGCGAAGGCCACCTCCGGGATCATGGGCAGGAACAACCCGATGCGATCGCCGGGCTGCACGCCCAGGGCGCGCAGCGCCCCGGCCAGCCGGGCGACCTCCTCGAAAACCTGGCGATAGGTGTAGCGGCGGATCTCCCCTTCTTCTCCCTCCCAGATCAGGGCGATGGCCTCCCCGCGCCCGGCCTCCACGTGGCGATCTAAAGCGCTCTCGGTGGCGTTCAGGGCCCCGTCCACAAACCATCGGGCCCATGGTGCCCCGTTGCGAACGTCCAGGGTCTCCCGATAGGGGGCGCGCCAGCGGAAGCCGGTGTCCTCGAAGAAGGCTTTCCAGAAGCCATGGGGGTCGGTGAAGGACCATTCGAGGAAGGCTTCATAAGAGGGAAGGCCCAGCCGGCGCATCTGGGCGGAGACGTTGCTCCGCTCCGCCGTCTCCGGGTCCGGATGCCAGACGACCTGAAGGTTCAACTCTTTCATGAAAGGCCCCTCCGGATGGGGGGATAGGCATGATCGCGTCCCCCAGGGTCCCGTCCCGTCCCCGCGCGGGCGCATCGGGTCCCGGAAGGCCCGCTCCGGGCGGGCGTGGAAGCCCTCTGTGAGGATTTTAACCCGGCCTGACGATAGGGCGCTCGTCAGCCGGCCGGAGCGGCCGGACCGGTCCCCCTTTCTCTTTTCCCTCGCTCAGAGTCGGGATTTCTCCCGCCCGCGGTGCGGGGATTTTCCCCTGCAGGATCCGGGAGTTCCCTGATGACAGGCGGGGTGGGGTTCGGGAAACTGAAAGTGGTCAAGGCGGAGGATCTCTCATTCCGGTTGGGGGCCAAGATGTTGCGAGTTCTTCTGGCGATCGCGTCTCCGTTGTTTCGTCAGACCATGCAGCGAGTGGCTCAGGCAGCCCTGGATCTACTTCCCTGGCCGGTGACAGTGGAAACGGTGGAAGCGCCTTCCGAGCTGGAGGAGAGGGCCGGGCGTGATCCGAGGACGTTGCTGTTGCTGGATTGGGAATGGGCGAAAGAGGAAACGCCTGATCTCCTCTCCCGCATGTTCGATCGCAACCCTCAGATGCGCGTGGTGGTGCTGTTGCCGCCGGGCGCGCCGAAAGCCTATCGGTCCGCCCTCTGGGCAGCGGGGGCGTGCGCCAGCACCCCGCGGGATCGGCTGGATGAAGAGTGGATGGTCACGATCCTCTGCCTGGTCCGCCGGGCGATGGAGCGGGAGGGATTGTTGCCGGCGGCCCCCGCTCAGGAGGCCGGAGCCGGAGAAGGGGAGATCTCCGCCTCGTCTCGCTTGAGCCCCGTTGGTCCGTGAGGGTTTGAAGTCCGCTGGAGGAGGGTGTTCGATGAAGCTGACCCGTCGGGAGTTCCTGCAACGTGGGGGCGCCCTTGCGGGGATGTGGATGGGCCTCTCCCGGATCGGAGAGCCTGTGCTCGCCTTCCTTCGAGCCCGCGGGGCGCGCTGGCCGTGGTATCGTCCCGATGAGGTGCGGATCACTTACAACTACTGCGATATGTGCATGTGGCGCTGTGGCATGCTGGTCTATACCGTGAACGGCCGGGTCGTGAAAGTGGAGGGCAACCCGAAGGACCCGAAGAGCCGGGGCCGTCTGTGCGGCCGGGGTCAGGCGGCCGTGGCCCACCTTTATGATCCGGACCGTCTGCGCAAGCCGCTGATCCGCACCGGGGAACGGGGGACCTGGTCGTTCCGGGAGGCGACCTGGGAGGAGGCGCTGGATCGAGCGGCGGAAGCGCTGGCTCGCCTCCGGGATCAGTATGGGCCGGAGTCGGTGGCGTGGTTTGCCCACACCACCGGGGACTTCTGGTTCGGGGACTATCTGCCTCTGGCTTTCGGCAGCCCCAACGTCGGCAAGCCGGCCACCGGCCTCTGTCTGACCCCCCGCGAGGTTGCCGCTCAGATCACCTTCGGGCGGGGCGTAGGCGGCCACGAGCCGGTGGACTGGGAGAACACCCGCTACATCGTCCTCATCGGCAATCACATCGGGGAGAACGCCCACAACACAGTGATGCAGGACTTCGCCCGGGCCCTGGCCCGGGGGGCGAAGCTCGTGGTGGTGGATCCCCGCTGCTCCACGGCGGCGCTGAAGGCGCACCGCTGGCTGCCCATCAAGCCCGGCACGGACACGGCCCTTCTTCTGGCCTGGATGAACGTCCTGATCACCGAAGGGCTTTACGATCGCGAATACATCGAGAAATACACGGTTGGCTTTGAGCGTCTGGCGGAGCATATCCGTCCCTTCACTCCGGAATGGGCGGCCCCGATCACCGAGATCCCGGCGGAGGTGATCCGGGAGGTCGCCCGGGAGATGGCAGCCCACCGGCCTCAGGTGGTGATCCCGCCCGGGCGGCATGTGGTCTGGTATGGGAACGACACCCAGCGCATGCGGGCGCTCTTCATCCTGAACGTGTTGCTGGGCAACGTGGGGCGGCGGGGCGGCCTCTACATCCCGCGGGCGCCGGCCCTGGATCCCTATCCGCACCCGCCTTTCCCGGTGGAGGTGGCGGCGGGAGGATGCGGCGCGGCGGCGACGGGCATCCGGATCCCGGACACGCCGGGGCATCCGCCCCGCGCGGATGGGGTGGGGAGCAAGTTCGCCACCGGCCCCGTGGTCATCCAGGAGCTCATCGAGCCGATGATCACCGGCCAGCCCTATCCCATCCGCGGCCTGGTCGTCTACGGGGTCAACCTGTTCCATTCGATCCCCAACGTCCCGCGCACCATCGAGGCGTTGAAGCGCCTGGAGTTCGTCCTGGCCATCGATGTGCTCCCCCAGGAGCACCTGGCCTGGGCGGACATCGTCCTGCCGGAGGCGACGTTCCTGGAGCGTTACGATGAGCTGTGGGTGGCTTCGCACCGCACGCCCTACATCGCCTTGCGGGAGCCGGCGGTGGAGCCTCTGCCGGACACCCGTCCGGGTTGGTGGATCGCCCGGGAGCTGGGGTTGCGGCTGGGTCTGGCCGATTACTTCCAGTGGTCCAGCATCGAGGAATACCTGAACACCCGCCTGATGTCCGTGGGCCTCTCCCTGGACCGGCTGCGGGAGGCGGGCGGGGTCTTCACATGGCCCGGCAAGCCTTACCTGGAGGACTACGGGGAGGGGGAGACGCCGTTCCCCACCCCCAGCGGCAAGATCGAGATCTACTCGGAGGCCCTGGCCCGGGCGGGTTTCGATCCGCTCCCCGTTTATGAGCCGGTGGAGGAGCCGCCGCCGGGATACTTCCGCCTGCTGTATGGGCGGCACCCGCTCCACACCTTCGGCAAGACCCAGAACAACCCCTGGCTGGCGGAGGTTTATCCGGAGAACGAGGTGTGGGTCAACGATGAGGCGGCTGCCGCGCTGGGCTTGAAGAACGGCGACCTGGTTCTCCTGGAGAACCAGGACGGCGTCCGCAGCGGTCCGGTGCGGGTGCGGGCGACCCCGCGTATCCGCAAGGATGCCGTCTATCTGGTTCACGGCTTCGGCCATCGGGGTTCCCGGTTGAGCCGGGCGGAGGGACGGGGGGCGAGCGACAACCTGCTCATCACCCGGTATCGTCTGGATCCGATCTCGGGCGGGGCGGGGATGCGGGTGAATTTCGTGCGCCTGATCCGGGAGGTGTGAAGTGGCCCGACTGGCGATGCTCATCGACCTGAGCCGATGTCTGGGTTGTCAGGCCTGTGTGATCGCCTGCAAGGCCGGCCGGGAGCTGGCCCCCGGAGAGCGATGGGTGGAGATCCGGGAGGTGGTGTGGGGCCGCTTCCCCGAGCTGCGGGGCGCCTTCGTCCCTCATCGTTGCTTCCACTGTGCGGAGGCGGCATGCGTCCAGGTCTGTCCGACCGGCGCCCTTTACAAGCGCGATGGCTTCACGCTGGTGGATTTCGACCGATGCAGCGGGTGCGGCTACTGCGTCGAAGTTTGCCCATATAAGGTGCCGCGCCTGGTGGACGGACGCGTCTCCAAATGCGCTTCGTGTCTCGATTTGGTCCAGAGGGGTGAGGAGCCCTGGTGTGTCCGAACCTGCCCGGCGGGGGCCCTGCAGTGCGGGACCCGAGAGGAGATCCTGGCGGAGGCGCGGGCTCGGGTGGCCGCTCTGAAGGATCGCTACCCCGAGGCTCAGATCTATGGAGAGACCCAGATGGGCGGCCTGGGGGTCATTATGGTGCTTCCGGCACCGCCGGAGACGCTGGGCCTGCCGGCGCAGCCGCAGATCCCGCCCCTGGCCCTCTGGAAGGGTGGGGTTCAGCCCTTGAGTCTGGGCGCCCTGGCGCTCAGCGTCCTCACCAGCGGGATCGCCTTCTTCATCGCCCGACGGCGTCATTTAGAGGAAAAGCGGAACTCTCAAAACCATGGGGAGTGAACCATGGCCACGCGGACTGTCCGATGGGTGCTGCGCTATCGTCCGGGCCAGCGGGTGGTCCACTGGCTCCACGCGGGGGCCTTCTTCGTTCTCCTCATCACCGGTCTGGCCCTGATCTGGCCACCCCTCTCCTTCCTCGCGGCCGGCGGCCTCTCCCGCCTGCTGCACCGGGTGGCGGCGGTGATCTTCCTCCTCACCCCCGTCCTGTATGCCCTTCTGGACTTCCGGGGGCTTCGGGATCTCATCCGGGATTCCTTCACCTACACCCGTGAGGATCTGGAATGGCTGAAAGGCTTCCCGGGCTATTTCCTGGGTCGCACCTCGCATCTGCCCCCTCAGGGGCGGGTCAACGCGGGCCAGAAGATCCATCACGCCCTCACCATCATCGCTTACTTTGCCATCTCCGGCTCCGGCCTGGCCCTGTGGCTGGGCAAGGGCTCCCTCGGGCCCACCGGCCTGCTTGCGGCAACGCTCGTTCATGATCTCTCGATGGCCCTGATGGCCATCCTCACCGTAGGCCACATCTATTTCACTTTCGTCTACGATGCCCTGCCGGCGATGACCACTGGCTACGTCAGCGAGGAATACGCTCGGATGGAGCATGCCCTGTGGCTGGCCTCCATCCCCCAGGAGCCTCCCTATGTGATCGAAGTGCAGGAGGAGATCCCGGAGCCTCGCCGGGTTCCCGGCGCCCGGGCCGAGGAGGAAGCAGTGGGATAAGCATGCACGAAACCCTGAGTCTCAGGAGGCAACCATGAAGCGGACGTTGTGGATCCTTCTCACCATCTTTGCTCTAACGCTGGCGGCCTGCGGGCCTGCGGTCGCTCCGACGCCCACCGTGGCCCCTCCCACGCCGACGGTGGCGCCCACTCCGGTCCCGCCGACGCCCACCAAAGCGGCCCTCGACGTGAAGGCGGTGGTGGATCGGTTTTTGAGCGGGATTCCGGACAAGTATTACACGGTGGGGACGGTGGAAGCGTTGAAGGACATGCTGGCGGCGGGGAACGTGGTGCTGGTGGATGTGCGGGAGCCGAACGAGTATGCGGAGGGGCACATCCCTGGGGCGGTGAACATCCCGATTCGGACGCTGGCGAAGAATCTGGACAAGTTGCCGAAGGACAAGCCGGTGGTGGTCTATTGCCGGACGGGGCATCGAGCGGGGATGGCCACGGCGGCGCTGCAGCTGCTGGGCTACACCAACGTGCGCAACTTCACCCCCGCCATCGTCGGCTGGAAGGACGCGGGGGAGCCGCTCAGCACCGAGCCGGTGGAAGCGCGCTCCGTCGGACAGCCCCAGGTGGATCCGGAGCTCCTCGCGGTGGTGGATCGGTTTTTGAGCGGGATTCCGGACAAGTATTACACGGTGGGGACGGTGGAAGCGTTGAAGGACATGCTGGCGGCGGGGAACGTGGTGCTGGTGGACGTGCGGGAGCCGAATGAGTATGCGGAGGGGCACATCCCTGGGGCGGTGAACATCCCGATTCGGACGCTGGCGAAGAATCTGGACAAGTTGCCGAAGGACAAGCCGGTGGTGGTCTATTGCCGGACGGGGCATCGAGCGGGGATGGCCACGGCGGCGCTGCAGCTGCTGGGCTACACCAACGTGCGCAACTTCACCCCCGCCATCGTCGGCTGGCAGAAGGCCGGGGAGCCCGTGGAGAAAGCCCAGTGAAGCCGGCGAGGGCATCTGGCGGGTCAGACTCTGGAGGGGTCTGACCCGCTTTTTCTTCATGGGCAGCGGATGATATCCTGAGCCCAGAGACAATCGGCGCAGGAGGGAGTGTTTCCCCAGCAGTCCTCGTTGTGGGCGGCGTAGTAGCAGGCCATCCCGCAATCCACACAAGAGGGGAAACGGAAGGCCCGCACTTTCGCCCGGAACCGCACATATTCCTCCGAGCCCCAGATCTCGATAAGGGGTTGTTGCTGGATGAAGCCCAGGATGTAGGCGGTGACCTCTTTGCGACGTCCGTAAATGTAATAGGGATAAGAATGCATCAACGCATAGCAGGGGCTGACCCCGCCGTCCCAGCGGATCACGGTGGAGCGTTCTTCGATAAAGCGGCAGCGCCGCATCGCGCCCCATCGGGAGCGCGGCATGCGAGCGAGGCCCCAGACCAGCCAGTCCCCGCCGGGGACCGGCCAGCCGGGGAGGGCGGGGAGGGGCTCTCCGCGGTCATACAGGATGGCCTGGGCCTGATCCGGCGTGTGGGGGAGCAGATGGGTGATGAGAACGAACGAGGCTCCCAGCGCCTGGGCCAGGCGGGGGACATGAGGGAGCTCCGGGAGGCTGTCCCGGGTGAGCACGAACTCCAGCCCGATGCGGGGGACCAGGCGGCGGTGCGCCCGCGCCAGCGCCTGCAGCCCGCGGATGTTATCGATGACCCGATCCAGGCCGTCGACCAGGCCGGCCTGCCGATAGGCCTGAAGGTGGGCGGTGTCGATGGACACAACCACCGTGTCCAGCCCGGCTTCCGACAGCGCCTCCGCCATCGCCCGATCCAAAAGCAGGCCGTTAGTGGTCAGGGTGATCCCCACACCCAGGGTTCGCGCCAGGGCCACCATATCCGCGATGCGGGGATGGACGAGAGGCTCCCCGAACCCGCCGAACGTGATCCGGCGCAGCTCCGGGAAGGCCCGCAGCTGTCGGATGAGCTCTTCGAAAACCTCCCAGCGCATGGATCCGGGGCGATCCCGCCAGACCCGACGGATGCAGATGGCGCAGTTGAGATTGCAGAGGGCAGTGACCTCCACGTAAACGCGGCGCAGATCGGGGCGGATGGCGTGGAAAGCCCATCCATCCTCCGTTTGCTCCAGCACGCCTTCCGTCCCCGGCTCCACGCCGTATGAACGAAGGATCTCCGGGGGGAGGCGCAGCGTTCCGTCCGCTTCAAGCCTCAAACGGGCCAAAGGGGTCCTCCTTTCGAATCAAGCGGTCTCTTCGGAGATCAGGCCTTTGCGGAGGGCATAACGCACCAGCTCGGCCCGGGTGCGCAGATGCAGCTTCTCCATGATGCGCGTTCGGTAAGTCTCCACCGTTTTCACGCTGAGGTTCAATTTCTGAGCGATCTCCGCGTTGGTGTGACCCTCCGCCAGCAGGCGGAGGATCTCCCGCTCCCGCTCGCTGAGGCTCTCGTAGGAATCCTGCTCACGCCCGGCCCGAACCTGGGCGAGGTAATCGTCCAGGAGCATGCGGGTGGCGGAGGGATAGAGGAAGACATCGCCTCGGGCTACCACCCGGATGGCTTCGATCAGCTCCTCATCCGCAGCAGTCTTGCGAACGTATCCGGAGGCCCCCGCTTTGAGGACGGGAAAGAGGTAGCGTTCGTGGGCGTGGACGGTGAGGATCAGGATGTAGGTGGAAGGGGAACGTTCGCGGATCCGCCGGGTCGCCTCCAGCCCGTCCAGCTCCGGCATCGAGATGTCCATGATGACCACGTCGGGGCGGAGCCGCTCGGCCAGCTGCACCGCCTCCAGGCCGTTCCCGGCCTCCCCCACCACCTCCATGTCCGGCTCTTCTTCGATCAGCGCCCGCAGACCCCGGCGGAGCACCGGGTGGTCATCCGCGATCAGGATGCGGATCTTCCGTCCTCCGTTCATCATGCCAGACCTCCCGAGCCAGACAATGGGGTCCACCCGCAGGCACCCGGGCGCGGATGCGCGTGCCCTTGCCGGGGGCGGAATCGATCTCCAGCGTCCCCCCGATCAGGGCGAGACGCTCGGCCATCCCGATCAGCCCGAGGGAGCGGGCGCGCGACCGCCGGACCGCCTCCGGGTCGAAGCCGACCCCGTCATCCGCGATGAAAAGCTCCAGATGCTCCGTTGAGCAGTTTAATGTAACCTCCACCCGGGTGGCCCGGGCGTGCCGGGCGATGTTGGTCAGGGCTTCCTGGGCGACCCGATAAAGGACCAGCTCCACCTGGCGGGGCAGCCGTTCGATCCGTCCCTGGACCCGGAGGGTGATGGGGACCCCTGTCTGTTTCTGGAACTCCTCCGCCTGCCATCGCAGCGCTTCCACCAGCCCCAGGTCATCCAGGATGGCGGGGCGGAGCTCCATGGCGATCCGGCGGAGATGCTCCAGGGCGGCGGCGGTCATCCGCTGGAGCTCCTCCACCTCCGGGCGCATCTCCGGGGGGAGGTTGCGGAGGAGCAGGCGCTGGCGGATCAGCAGGGAGGTCAACCATTGGGCGGCCTCATCGTGCAGTTCCCGCGCGATCCGTGCCCGTTCCTCCTCCTGAGCCTGCAGGATCTGCTGGGAGAGCCAGTGCAGGCGCTCGCTGTTGCTGGCGATGGTCTCCACCATCCGGTTGAAGGTCTCCACCAGCCGTTCCATCTGAGCGTCGCGGAAGGGGTGGAGAGGGACGCGCACATCGAGCCGGCCCTGACGGATCGCTTCGGCCGCTTCCTGGAGCTGTTCCAGAGGACGAAGGGCCCAGCGCAGCAGGAAGCTGTAGATCAGGGCGCTCAGCGCCGTCCCTCCCGCCGCGAAGAGCAGGATGTAAACGTAGTGCCAGCGATGATAGGCCTCCCCGGACAGCTGGTGGCCTGCCCGAAAGGACAGGGTGGTGCCGATCACGGCCCCGGCCGCGACCAGGAGGGTGTTGGCGATCAGGATCTTGTAGAACAAAGGCAACCGGAGCCCCCGTTCCCCCAGGGCGCGCAGGAGATCCCTCACGCCTCCCCTTACCGGAAGGGATCCTCCATCAGGGAGCGGCTTGCTCATCCTGTTCTTTCATCCGGATCACAGGTTCAAGAAGCGCGCCGCCGGGTCATCGGTCCTCCCGCAGATAACGCAGCTCGTAGGCGGCGCGCTCCAGCTCCTCCCGGAAGTCCGGGTGGGCGATCTCGATCAGGGCGCGGGCCCGCTGGCGGATGGTCTTCCCATAGAGATCCGCCACCCCCCACTCGGTGACCACGAAGCGGACATGGTTGCGGGTGGTGGTGACGCCGGCGCCGGGTTTGAGGGTGGGCACGATGCGGCTGATCACCGTCCCATCCTTCAGGCGGGCGGTGCTGGGCAGGGCGATGATAGGCAGCCCCCCGCGGGATCGGGAGGCGCCGTAGATGAAATCCAGCTGCCCGCCCACCCCGCTGTAGAAGAGATGGCCGATGCTGTCCGCGCAGACCTGCCCGGTGAGATCCACCTCGATGGCGGAGTTGATAGCCACCATGCGTTCGTTTTGGGCGATGATGAAGGGGTCGTTCACGTAATCGGTGGGATGCAGCTCAAAGATCGGGTTGTCGTGGACGAACTCGTAGAGCCGGCGGGTGCCCAGCATGAAGCCGGCCACGATCTTCCCGGGGTGCAGGGTTTTCCGCTCCCCCGTGATCACCCCTTTCTCCACCAGATCGATGATCCCATCGGAGAACAGCTCGGTGTGGATCCCCAGGTCCTTGTGATTCGTAAGCGCCCGGAGGACGGCGTCGGGGATGGCCCCGATGCCGGTCTGCAGCGTGGCGCCGTCCGGGACCATGGCGGCGATGTGCTCAGCGATGCGCCGGGCCACCTCGGACTGCTCCGCCATGTGGACCTCGGGGAGAGGGTAGGAGACAGGGACGACGGCGGTGAGCCGGGAGATGTGGATGAAGCTGTCGCCCAGGGTGCGGGGCATGTGTTCATTGACCTCCGCGATCACCACGCGCGCCGACTGGGCCGCCGGCTTGGTGATCCCCACCTCCACCCCAAAGGAGCAGAACCCATGCTCATCCGGCGGCGAGACCTGGATGAGGGCCACGTCCAGAGGGAGCCGGCCGCTGCGGAACAGACCGGGGATCTCAGAGAGGAAACAGGGGGTGAAATCGGCCCGACCCTCCTGGACGGCCCGACGGACGTTGTCGCTGATGAAGAGGGTGTTGACGCGGATGTGCCGCTCCATGCCGGGGGCCACATAATCCGCGGGGCCCACGGTGAGGACCTGCACGATCTCCACGTTCTCCAGCTGAGGGGCGTATTCCACCAGGGCGGCTAACAGGCGCTGAGGGACCCCGCAGTTCCCCGAGAGGAACACCCGCATCCCGGATCGGATGTAGCGACGGACGGCTTCCTCCGGCGTCATCAGCTTCTCGCGGTAGAGTTCCATCCAGGACATCGGATGCCTCCTCGACGAGGATCACCCCTGGCGGATCGAAGCCTCCATCTCCAGAACGCGGGCCAGCTCCGGGTGGGTCACCCGGCCCTCCCGCGTGTTCACCCCGCGGGCCAGGGCAGGATCCCGATCCAGGGCCTCCTCCAGACCCACCCGGGCGATCTCCTCCAGGAAGGGCCAGAGAGCGTTCGTCAGCGCGTGCGTGGCGGTCCGCCCCAGCACGCCGGTCATGTTGGGCACCGCGTAGTGGATCACCCCCTCCTCGACGAAGGTGGGGTCGCGATGGGTGGTGGGGCGGCTGGTCTCGACGCACCCGCCCTGATCGATGGAGATGTCCATGATCAGGGAACGGGGCTTCATGGCGCGGACCATCTCCCGGGTGACCAGGATGGGCGTGCGGGCGCCGGGCACCAGCACGGCGCCGATCAGCACATCGGCGAAGCGGACGACCTTGCGCAGGTTATAAGGATGGGAAACCATGGTGATGACCTGGCTTCCGCACAGCTCCTCGAGGCGCTGGAGCCGGCGGATGTCTTTGTCCAGCACGTAGACGCTGGCTCCCATGCCGGCGAAGGCCCGGGCGGCGTTGGAGCCTACGACGCCGGCCCCCAGGATCACCACCTCAGCGGGTGGGACGCCCGGGGCGCCGCCCAGGAGGATCCCTTTGCCCCCCCGGTCGTTCTGAAGCAGGGTGGCCGCTACATGGGCGGCCATGCGTCCGGCGATGGCGCTGATCGGAGCCAGGATGGGGAGGCTCCCGTCGTCGGCCTGCACCGTCTCGTAGGCGATGGCGGTGATCCGCCGCCGGAGCAGGATCTCGATCTTGTCCCGTCGGGCGGCGGCGAGATGGAGGAAGCCCATCAGGGCCTGGCCCTCCCGCAGCCATTCGAACTCCTCCTGAGTGGGCCGCGCCACCTTCACGACGAGATCCGCCCGTCCGTAGACCTCAGGCCCGGAGTAGACGATCTGAGCGCCTGCGCGGCGGTAGTCCTCATCCGTGAAGCCGGCTCCCAGGCCCGCCCCGCTCTCCACCCACACCGTATGTCCGGCCTGGGTCAGCATCTCCACCCCTGCCGGGGTGAGGCTCACCCGGTATTCCTCCGGTCGGCGCTCTTTCGGGATCCCGATGTGCATCCTGACCTCCGCGCGTTCCGAATTCCGGCGGTTCCTGTTTCCCAGTTTACTCCACCTGCTTTCGGAGGTCCCCGCGCATCCTGTGGCTGGAGCCGGCCAGGCGGGCATCGGAACGGCGCGGCCGGGCTCCGGGCGTCGGGAGCGGGGAGGAACGGAGGAGCGCAGGGCCTGGATCCAGGCCCTGCGCCGACGGGAAGGGTCGTTCCAGGATCCTCGGAAGGCTCACGCCCGCCTGGAAGCGTTGGATGAAGGGGCTCCCGATGGGATCGGGAAGGCGGAAGCGCTCTCGGGGCGTCGCATCCGGCTCCAGGGGATCTCATCCACGCCGAACTCCAGGAGCCGGATGAGCAGATCCATGAGATCCGTCTCGGTGATGATCCCGACCAGGCGATCTCCCTCGACGACGGGCACCCCGCCGAACTTGTGATCCCGCATCAGACGCACCACCTCGATCAGCGGGGTATCCGGGGAGACCGTGATGGGGTCAGGCGTCATGCAGGCCCGCACCGGCACATGCTCCAGGAGGAGCCGGTCCGAGCGCCGTTCGTGGAGCACCAGCGGGGAATTCAGGGCCAGTCGCACATCCCGATCCGTGATGATCCCCACCAGCCGGTCCCCCTCCACCACCGGCAGCCGCCGGCAGCGACGGGAGCGCATCTTCTCCACCGCTACGCCCAGCGGGTCGTCCGGCCGGACGGTGACCGGGTTGGGGGTCATGATATCTCGCGCTACCAGCATCGCACGCCTCTCCGTGCTCAGGGTTGCCGAAGGGGTTCAGGCCGTCTCACCGCAGCGACGCAGCAGCTCCTCCCAGCGTCGATCCACCTCCGCCTGGATCTCCGCCACCAGGTCCTGGAACTCCGGCCGGAGCAGGTGAGCGAACCGGCCCTGGAGCCGGAGGTATTCGGTGATGGGGAGCTTGCGGCGCGGCCGGTAGTTCAGCCGCCACACCCCATCCTCGACCTCGAAGAGGGGCCAGTAGCATGTCTCGACGGCCAGGCGGGTGACCTCGATGGTCTGGGCCGGATCGTGCCGCCAGCCCCGGTTGCAGTCGGAAAGGGCGTTCAGGAAGGCAGGGCCTCCGCTGGCCACGGCCTTGCGCACCCGGGTCATCAGATCCTTCCAGTGGGAGGGGGCGACCTGGGCCACATAAGGGATCCGGTGGGCGGCGACGATGGCGGTCAGATCCTTGCGCCACTGGGGTTTGCCCGGCATGACCTTCCCCACCGGCGTGGTGGTGGTCCAGGCCCCCCGGGGGGTGGCGCCGGAGCGCTGGATGCCGGTGTTCATGTAGCCTTCGTTGTCCAGACACACGTAGAGGAAGCGGTGCCCGCGTTCCAGCGCCCCTGAGAGGGCCTGAAGGCCGATATCGTAGCTCCCTCCATCCCCGGCGAAGGCCACGAAGACCACCCGGCGGTCGGCCGGGAGGACCCCCCGGCGGACGAGGGCGCGGTAAGCGGCCTCCACCCCCGCGGCCACGGCGGCGGTGTTCTCGAAGGCCACGTGGATCCAGGGCACGCGCCACGCCGTGTAGGGGAAGATGGTGGTGGAGACCTCCAGACAGCCGGTGCCGTTGATCACCACCACCGGGTCGTCGATGGCCAGCAGGACCTGCTTCACGATGATGGCCTCCGCGCATCCGGCACACAGGCGGTGCCCGCTGGAGAGAGGCGTGGGCTTTTCCGACAGGATCTTCAGGTTCAGAGGAGTAGCCGCCATGGGGACCTCCTCAATCGCCGGCCATCGTGGCCTCGGGGATCCAGAGGGACCACTCGGCGGGGCTGGGCAGCGGCAGCTCGCCGCGGACCCCCACGTAGGTGACCGGGCGGGTGACCGCGCCGCGATCGGCGATCTGCATCAGGTCGGTGAAGATCCCCTCGATCTCCGAGGGGGTGATGTCCCGCCCGCCCAGGCCGAACACGTAGTCCGCAATGGGGATGTGTAGCCCATGGCGGTGGGCGGCCGCCAGCAGATCCAGCCAGAGGGGGCCTCCGTTCTCCAGCGCCCCGAAAGCGATGGCCCGGTCCATCACGCCGATGGCCCGCAGGTGCCGCAGGGCGGCGATGATCTCATGATCCGGGAAGGGACGATAAACCCGCGGCTTGAGCAGGCCGACCCGCCAGCCCATCCGCCGCAGGTTGTCCACCGCCACGCGGGCGGTCCCGGCGGTGGAGGAGAGGACCACCACCGCCACCTCGGCGTCCTCCAGCTGGTAGGTCTCGAAGAGCCCGTAGCGGCGTCCGAAGCGTCGGGCGAAATCCTCGGCCACCTCCAGGATCGCGTCTTTCGCCCGGCGCATGGCCTCCACCTGGTGGCGTTTGTGTTCGAAGTAATAGTCGTAGAAATCCAGGGCCCCGAAGGTGAGCGGCCGCTCGAAGTTCAGGAGCGTGCAGGCCGGCTGATAGGTCCCCAGGAAGGCCCGCACCGCATCGTCGTCCTCCACCCACACGCGCTCCACCGCGTGGCTGGTGATGAAGCCGTCCTGCATCACCATCACAGGCAGGCGGACCTGGGGGTGCTCCGCGATGCGCACGGCCTGCAGGGTGTTATCGTAGGCCTCCTGAGCGTTCTCCGAATAGATCTGGATCCAGCCCGTGTCCCGGGCGCCCATGGAGTCGGAGTGGTCGCAATGGATGTTGATGGGCGCGGAGAGGGCCCGGTTGACGACGGGCATCACGATGGGCAGCCGCATCGCGGCGGCGATGGGGAGGATCTCCCACATCAGGGCCAGGCCCTGGGAGGAGGTGGCGGTCATGGCGCGGGCCCCTGCGGCCGCCGCGCCCACGCAGGCGCTCAGGGCGCTGTGCTCGCTCTCCGCCTGAATGAACTCCGTGGGGACCTCCCCGTCCGCCACGAACTGGGCGAAGGTCTGCACGATCCCGGTCTGAGGGGTGATGGGGTAAGCGGCCACCACGTCCGGGGCGATCTGCTTCATCGCGTAGGCCACCGCCTCGGTGCCTTCCAGCGCCATCCATCGGCCCATCGCGCACCTCCTTACGCTCCGGCCATCACACGGGCTTCCTCGACCATGGTGATGGCCTTGGGCGGGCAGACGGCCGCGCAGATCCCGCATCCTTTGCAGTGGAGCTCATCGAAGCCCACGAACCGCCCGCCGGCCACCCGAACCGCATCATCCGGGCAGTAGAGCCAGCAGTAGAGGCAGTGCGTGCATTTCTCCATCTCCACCACCGGCCGGAAGGTCCGCCAGCCTCCCGTGGCATACGCCACAGCGTTCCCGGCGTCCAGGATCAGGCCGCCCCGGGGCAGCTCAAACCAGGGGAGGGCCATCCCCGCCGTGGAGGCTTCCAGCGCCCATTCGCCCGCCGGGATCCGGCCGGGATCGATGCGCACCTCCTCAAAGCCCCGGCGGACCGCTTCCAGGTTGGCCTGGACGATGGCCTCCCCGAATTTGGGGGCGAGGTGATGGTGGAGGTGGCGGGTGAGATCTTCCAGGGAAAAGAGCCCGGTCACCCGGGCCAGGGCGCCCAGCAACGGCGTGTTGGGGAGGTTCCGCTGCAGGACCTCCAGGGCGATCCGGGTGGCATCCAGGAGGGCCAGGCGGCCCGGATAGCCCCGCGCCCGGGCCCGGACCCGGTCCGGAGGCAGTCCGGAGTTGACCACCAGCCAGCCCTCGGGCTTCAGCCCTTCCAGGATGGCCGGATCCCCCAGGAGGGTTTCATCCAGCACGATCACGAGATCCGGCGCCTGCACCTGCGAGTGCAGGGAGATCGGGGAGCGGCTGAGGCGGGTGAAGGCCCGGATGGGCGCCCCGCTGCGTTCCGGCCCATAATCTGGAAAGGCCTGGATGAAATACCCGGCCTCCATGGCCGCCTCCGCCAGGAGGCGGGCGGCGGTCACCACCCCCTGGCCCCCGCGCCCATGCCATCGGATTTCGATCATCTCCCCCATCGCAGCTCTCCCTTCGCGGAATCCCGGACGGCCACGGTGAGGCTTCCGGGGCGAACCCGGATCGTCATCGATTTTCCTCTACAAATCACTGTAGAATCGCGCGGGGATTTCTCCAGTGATCTCCGGCCCGCTTTTGGGGTGAAGAATGTCGAGTTCCCACGTGGCGTTCGCCCGGCCTTCCCTCCTCGTGATGGAAGTCACAGGGATCAGGTGATCAAAATTACTACAACAGGGGTGATCATTTTCTTAAGGTGAGAGTTGAACCAGCGTTGTCGACCCTGTGAGACTGCGGGCGGTTGCATCGCTGGTCTCTCCCCGCTGTCATCGTGCCGCGCTGTGCCCGGAGCCGCCCCAGCCGCCGATATGGGGGGCATCATGCGGGTCTACGCTCGGCAGCCGCTGAACCTGACCCAGGTTCGGATCCCACGGGGGCAGGTTTTCCTCATCCCCGAGCGCTGCAAGGGCTGTCAGATGTGTGTGGAGTTCTGTCCCCAGCAGGTGCTCCGCATGTCCAGCCGGATGAACTCGCGCGGTTACCACTACCCGGAGATCGCGCCCGGCAAAGAGAACGCCTGTGTCCATTGCGAGTTCTGCATGATGGTCTGCCCGGAGTTCGCCATCTTCACCCTTGAGGTGGACTCGGCATGACGGGCCGGGGTGTGTTGACGGGCGTTCATTTCATGCACGGCGACCATGCCTGCGCCGAGGGGGCCATCGCTGCGGGGTGCCGCTTCTTCGCCGGGTATCCCATCACCCCCTCCACGGAGATCGCCGAGCGCATGGCCCAGCGCCTCCCGGAGGTGGGAGGGGTCTTCATCCAGATGGAGGACGAGATCGCCAGCATTATGGCGGTGCTCGGCGCCTCGGCGGCCGGCGCCCGGGCGATGACCGCCACCTCCGGCCCGGGCTTCAGCCTGATGATGGAGAGCGTGGGCCTGGCGGCCATGCTGGAGATCCCCTGTGTGATCGTGGATGTGCAGCGCGGCTCCCCCTCCACCGGGCTGCCCACGCTCCCCGGCCAGGCGGATGTGATGCAGGCCCGCTGGGGCTCCCACGGGGATTACGAGATCGCGGCCTATGCCCCATGGTCCCCTCAGGAGATGTTCGATCTCACGGTGCTGGCCTTCAACGTGGCCGATCGCTTCCGGATCCCGGTGATGGTGATGGCCGATGAGGTGGTCGGTCACATGGTCGAGCGAGTGGTGATCCCGCCCGAAGACCAGATCCCCCGCTGGGAGCGGAAGCGGCCCCGCTATCCCGCCGGCAACGGGTTCAAACCTTTCCTGGTGGAAGATGAGGACCTGGTCCCTCCTATGGTGCACGCCGGGGAGGGATATCGGGTGCACTTCACCGGGCTGACCCACGACGAGCGGGGCTACCCGGACATGTCCGCCGAGACGCATCACCGCTTGGTGACCCGGCTGGTGGAGAAGGTGCGGCGGAACGCCCATCAGATGATCCGCTACGACACGTATGCGCTGGAGGACGCGAAGATCGTGGTCATCTCTTACGGGTGCACCGCCCGTTCGGCCCGGCGGGCGGTGGCGGACGCCCGCCGCATGGGGATCCCCGCCGGGCTGTTGCGGCTGATCTCCCTCTGGCCTTTCCCGGCCGAGGTGGTGCGGGAGCTGGCGAAGCAGGCGGAGGTCTTCATCGTGGCGGAGATGAACCTGGGTCAGATGATCTGCGAGGTCGAACGCTACGTCTCCCAGCCCGTGAAGGGGGTTTTCCACGCCGGCGGGGCGATGATCCCGCCGGATCCGATCCTGCAGGCCATTCGGGAGGCAGCCTTCCATGGCGCACGCGTGGGTGGCGGAAAAGCATCCCCTGGATGATCTCATCCGCCGGGACCGCATGCCCCATATCTGGTGCCCGGGGTGCGGCATCGGCATCGTGATGCGCTGTTACGCCCAGGCGATCCTGGAGTCCGGCATCCCGGTGGAGCGCCATGTGGTGGTCTCGGGCATCGGCTGCACGGCGCGGGTGCCCGGCTATATGAACCTGGATTCGTATCACGTCACCCATGGGCGCCCCATCCCCTTCGCCATCGGCCTCAAGCTGATGAAGCCCGAGCTGATGGTCACAGTGTTCAGCGGGGATGGGGACCTGGCGGCCATCGGCGGGAACCACCTGATCCACGCCGCCCGACGCAATGTGGACATCAAGGTGATCTGTATCAACAACTTCAATTACGGCATGACGGGCGGTCAGGTCGGGCCCACCACACCTCTGGGGGCGAAGACCACCACCACGCCTTACGGCAACCCGGAACACCCCTTCAATCTCCCCTATCTTTTGGCGGCCGCGGGGGCGGTCTTCGTCTCCCGGTGGACAACCCTTCATGTCCGCCAGATCAAGCAGGACATCCTGTATTCCTTCCGCAAGCCCGGTTTCACCTTCATCGAGGTCCTGGCGCCGTGCCCGGTGGGTTTCGGGCGGCCCAACGACATCGAGGACGGCGTGGAGGAGATGCGGCTGTATCGCCGCCGCAGCGTCCTGGTCTACCGGGTGCCGGAGGAGGTGCCCTGGGAGGCCCTGGAGGTGGACCTGCGGGAGGAGCGCCCCATTTACGTGGGTCGGTTCGTGGATCGGGAGCGGGAGGTCTTCCGGCCGGTGCGCCGATGAAGGGAGGATGCGATGCGCGTGGAGATCCGGATCGCGGGCTTCGGCGGGCAGGGGGTGGTGTTGGCCGGCTACATCCTGGGCAAGGCCTTCGCCGTCTATGAAGGCCTGGAGGCGGTGATGACTCAATCCTACGGGCCGGAGGCCCGAGGGGGGTCCTCCAGCTCCAACGTGGTGGTCTCCGATGAGCCCATCGATTACCCCTTCGTGCTGGAGCCGGACGTCCTGATCCTGCTCTCCCAGGAGGCCTACACCCGGTTCCGCCCTACGGCCAAGCCGGACGCCCTCGTCATCATAGAGGAGGATCTCGTCCAGCCCTGGCCGGAGGATCGTCCGCTTGGGATCCCGGCGACCCGGCTGGCGGAGGAGCTGGGGCGGCGCATCGTCGCCAACATGGTCGTCCTGGGGTTCCTCGCCGGGGTCTGGGGACAGGTGCGGCCGGAATCGGTGGAGAAGGCCATCGAGACCACCCTGGCCCCCCGGCTGGTCCCCCTGAACCGGAAAGCCTTCGCCGCCGGCTATGAATACGCCCGGACGCGCTTCCCGTCCTTCCGTGGCGCAGTTCCCCTGGAATCCCCGGAGGAGCGGCCGCGATGAGCGATTCGGTCCTGGTCATCGGCGGGGGGATCGCAGGGATTCAGGCGGCGCTGGATCTGGCCAACGCCGGCGCGCGCGTGGTGCTGGTGGAGCGGGAGCCCACCATCGGGGGGAAGATGGCCATCCTGGACAAGAACTTCCCCACCCTGGACTGCTCCATCTGCATCGAGGCGCCCAAGATGTCTGAGGTCGGTCTCCACCCGAACATCGAGCTGCTCACCCTGGCCGAGGTGGAGCGGGTGGAGGGCCATGCGGGGGACTTTGAGGTGACCATCCGCCAGCGGGCTCGCTTTGTGACGGATCAGTGCACCCGCTGCGGCGAGTGCGTGAGCGTCTGCCCGGTGGTCCTCCCCAACGAGTTCGACGTCGGGATGGCGGCCCGCAAGGCCATCTACACCCCCATCCCGCAGTCGGTGCCCGGCGCTTATGTGATCGACATCGAGAACTGCCTGAACGATCCTCCCCATTACCTTCCGTGCCACCGGTGCGTGCAGGCTTGTCAGCCGGGGGCCATCGATTTCCTGATGCCCCGGGAGCGCCGCTTGGTGCGCCGCGTGGGGGCCATCATCGTGGCCGTGGGCTATGAGACGATCGACCCGCGGCTGCTGCGGGAGTTCGGATATGGCACCCATCCTGACATCCTGACGGCCCTGGAGTTCGAACGTCTGCTCACCTCCGCCGGCCCGACGGGAGGCGAGATCCTGCGCCCCTCCAACGGCGAACACCCCCACAACATCCTGTTCGTCCTGTGCGTCGGATCCCGGGACCGCCGGTTCTTCCGGCATTGCTCCCGCATCTGCTGCATGTATTCCATCAAGCACGCCTACCAGGCCATCGACCACGGCATCCGGGACGTGACCGTCCTCTACATGGACATCCGGGCTTACGGGAAGGGTTTCGATGGCTTCTGGGAGCGGACCCGCGAGGCCGGCGCCCGCTTCGTCCGGGGGCGCCCGGCCCGGATCGCGCCCAACGGGGACGGTCGGATTCGGGTGACCTATGAGGATACGGAGCGGGGGGTGCGCGTCTCGGAGGATTACGATATGGTCGTGCTGGCCACGGCGGTCTCCCCGCCCGACGGCCTGGCGGATCTGGCCCAGCGCCTGGGGATCGAGCTGGATGAGGACGGCTTCATCCGGGCCCTGGAGGGGGTGGGCGGTCTGGTGCGAACCACGCGGCCGGGGATCTACGCGGCGGGTTGCGCCACCGGGCCCAAGGACATCCCGGACAGCGTCTCGGAGGGGAGCGGGGCCGCCGCCCTCGCCCTGAGCCACCTCACCCGCCGCCACTGGCCGGAGCCCCCGCAGGTGGAACCGATTACGGACATCGAAACCCCTCGGGTGGGAGTCTTCGTCTGCCATTGCGGCAGCAACATCGCCGGGGTGGTCGATGTGGAGCGGGTGGTGGAGTTCGCCCGGACCCTTCCCGATGTGGTCTACGCCACCCATCAGATGTTCTCCTGCGCGGGGAACACCCAGAAGGAGATCGAGGAGGCCATCCGCCGGGAGCGGATCAACCGGGTGGTGGTGGCCGCCTGCTCCCCCCGCACCCACGAGGCCATCTTCCGCGGGGTGCTCCAGCGCGCGGGCCTGAACCCGTATCTCCTGGAGATGGCCAACATCCGCAACCTGGACTCCTGGGTGCATAAGGCGGATAAGGAGGCGGCCACCGTCAAGGCGATGGACATGGTCTGGATGGCGGTGGAGAAGGCCCGGCGTCTGACCCCTGGGGAGCCCTCCCAGCTGCCCCTCACCCAGCGGGCGCTGGTGATCGGCGGCGGGATCGCCGGGATGACGGCGGCCATCGCCCTGGCCCGCCAGGGCTTTGAGACCCACCTGGTGGAGCGGAGCGCCGAGCTGGGCGGCCTCCTGAACCAGCTGGACGAGCTCTCGCCCTCCGGCCTGAAGGCTCGGGAGCTCGTGGAGGCGAAGAAGCGGGAGCTCCTCCAGAGCGGCGTCCATGTGCATCTGGGGAAGCAAATCGAGACCATCGGCGGGGTGGTGGGCAACTTCCAGGCCCGCCTGAGCGACGGCACCACCCTCCAGGTGGGCGCCATCGTGATGGCCACAGGGGCGGAGCCCTATCGGCCCACGGAGTTCGGCTACGGAAGCGACCCGCGGGTCATCACCAACCTGGAGCTGGAGGCGATGCTCCGGCGCGGCGCCGTCGAAGCCGAGCGCATCACCTTCGTGGGCTGCGTGGGCTCGCGCCAGGGCAACATGGGCTGCTCCCGCTACTGCTGCACCTCGATGATCGGCCAGGCCCTGCGCCTGCGGCGGATGGGGAAGAAGGTGCGGATCCTCTACCGGGAGATCCGCACCTACAGCCGCAACGCCGAGGAGCTCTACGAGCAGGCCATGCGGGAGGGCGTTCAGTTCTTCCGCTACGATCCCGATCGACCGCCCCAGGAGGCCATCGCCTTCGAGGACGGCCATGTGATCTTCTACGATCATCTCTCGCAGGCGTATCTCCGCCTGCCCACGGATCTGCTGGTCCTGGCGGTGGGCCTGCGCCCGGCCGCTGACGGCCTGGCTGAGCAGCTCCGGCTCTCCCGCAGCGAGGACGGCTTCCTGATGGAGCTCCATCCCAAGCTGGGCCCGGCGGAGACGGCCACCCAGGGCATCTACCTGGCGGGGACCGCGCAGGGGCCGAAGGATGTGCGGGAGGCCATCGCTCAGGGCCTGGCGGCAGCGGCCAAGGCCGGCGCCCTCCTCGCCCGCGGGGTCATCGAGAAGGAGCCCCTCACCGCCCGGGTGGACCTGGAGAAGTGCATCGGGTGCATGCGCTGTGTGAAGGTCTGCCCCTTCAACGCCATCGAGCCCACCGGCCCCGTGAAGGTGGGGAAGGTGCGCATCATCGAGGCGGCCTGCATGGGCTGCGGCACGTGCGCCGCCGAGTGCCCGACGGACGCCATCATCATGCCCTTCTTCACCAAGGAGCAGATCCTGGCTCAGATCGACGCGGCCCTGGCCGAGCGGCCGGAGGAGAAGTGCCTTGTGTTCACCTGCAACTGGTGCTCCTACGCCGGGGCCGATCTGGCCGGCATCGAGAAACGCCAGTATCCGCCCTCCTCGCGGATCATCCGGACGATGTGCTCCGGGCGCTTCGAGGAGGATTTCATCGCCCGCGCCTTCGAGAAAGGAGCTGGGGCGGTGCTGATCACCGGCTGCCGGCTGACAGAGACCGGTTCGGATTGCCACTACAACTACGCCAACCGGCAGACCTGGAAGCGCTTCCAGTATTGGCAGCGGAAGTTCACCCGCATGGGCATCGAGCCCGAGCGGTTGCAGCTGCGCTGGATCTCGGCGGCGGAGGGCAAGGAGTTCGCGGAGAAGCTCCGGGAGATGGACGAGGTCGTCCGCCGCTACGTCCGCAAGCTGCGCGGGGAAGCCGTCCCGGCCCCCGAGCGTGCGGCCCAGCCCGCTGAGACGGCAGGAGGCGAGTGATGCTCGAGATGCCCGTCCTGACCCCCGACGAGGCGCTGTGGGAGCGCCTGTTCCGGGAGACGCAGGGGGCGATGGCCCTCTGCTATCAGTGTGGGGTCTGCACCGCCGCGTGCCCCTGGGGCCTGGTTCGGCATGAGCCCTTCTCCGTGCGGGCCATGATGCGCCGGGCCCAGGTCGGCCTGCTGGACGGGGATGAGCACCTGTGGTTGTGCGCCGCGTGCGCTCAGTGCGAGGCCCTGTGCCCCCGCGGGGTGCCGGTCTCCGAGATCTTCCAGAGCTTGCGGGAGCAGGCTTGGGAAACCCGTCGCATCCCCCGGGGCCTCTCCGCGGTGCTCTGGTCGGTCTACTGGAACAACAATCCCTGGTTCCAGCCTCCCTCCTACCGCGTCCGATGGGCCCGCGACCTGGAGGTGCCCCGCTTCGATCCGGCCCAGCACGAGGTCCTCTACTATGTGGGTTGCACCTCCGCCTATGACCGGCGGGCCCAGAAGGTCGCCCGCGCCCTGGTGCAGCTCCTCCGGGCCGCCGGCGTGCGTTTCGGCACCCTGGGCAACGATGAGCCCTGCTGCGGGGAGGCCGTCAAGAGCCTCGGACACCGCCCTTACTTCTACGAGATCGCCCAGAACAACGCGAAGATCTTCGCCGACGCGGGAGTGCGGGAGCTCATCACCACCTCCCCGCATTGCTACGATATGTTCCAGAATCACTACCCCCGGTTCCAGGCGGAGTTCCGTCCCTATCACTACACCCAGTATCTGGCCCGCCTGCTGGAGGAGGGCCGCCTCCGGTTCTCCCGGGAGGTCCAGCTTCGGGTCACCTATCACGATCCGTGCTACCTGGGGCGGCGCAACGGCGAATACGAGGCTCCCCGCCGGATCCTGGACGCGATCCCCGGCCTGGAACGGGTGGAGATGGCCCACTCCGGTCCGGAGGCCCTGTGCTGCGGCGGCGGAGGGGGGCGGATGTGGCTGGAGACGCGGGCCGGCGAGCGGTTCGCCGACCTCCGGGTTCAGGAGGCCCTGCAGACCGGGGCCCAGGTGATCGCCACCGCCTGCCCGTTCTGCATGGCCTGCCTGGAGGACAGCTTGAAGGGTCTCGGCGTGCAGGGGATACGGGTGCTGGATGTGGCCGAGATCGCGGCCATGGCGGTCAGCCCCTCCGGAACGGACCTGCGCATCTGATGCGTCGCATCCAGCGGAAAGGGGGCAAACCCAATGGCGGCTTCCCTCTACGGTCCCGATGAGGCGCAACCCGCGATCTGGGTTTATCTGGAGCAGGAACAGGCCGTCCTGGAGCGGGTGTCCCTGGAGTTGCTCTCCAAGGCCCGGGAGCTGGCGGATGGGATCGGCTGGCGGGTGGCCGGCCTGCTCCTCGGCCATCGGGTGAAGCCCCTGGTGGAGCAGGCCTTCGCCTGGGGGGCGGATGAGGTGTGGGTGGCGGATCATCCCCTCCTCGAGCCCTTCACGGTCGAGGCCCACACGGCGATGGCGTTCCGGGCCCTGATGCAGGGGCGGCCCAGCGTCTTCCTGTGCGGCGCCACTCCCAACGGACGGGACCTGGCCGGGCGTCTGGCCGTGCGGTTGCGGACCGGCCTCACCGCCGACTGCACCGATCTGCGCCTGGATCCGGAGCAGGGCGGGTTGCTGATCGGAGAGGTCACCGGATTCGGCGGGGGCGTGGTGGCCCTCATCACCATGCCTCATCACCGCCCCCAGATGGCCACCGTGCGGCCGGGTGTCTTCCCCCTCGCCGCCCCTCAGGCCGGGCGGCCGGGCGCGGTGATCCCTCTCGATGTGGATCTGCGACCGGAGGATCTCCACACCCGGGTGGTGGAGCGGGTGATCGGCCAGGGGGTGGATCTCACCCAGGCGCCGGTCCTGGTGGTGGGAGGGCGAGGGATCCACGGACGGTTTGATCTGCTCCGGGAGCTGGCGGAGCTGCTCGGCGGAGAGGTGGGGGCCACCCGCCCGCCGGTGGATGAGGGCCTGATCGGCCGGGAGCGCCAGGTCGGCCAGACCGGCGTGGTGTGTCGGCCGAAGGTGGCCATCGTGTGCGGCGCCAGCGGCGCCTTCCAGTTCGTGGTCGGGATCCAGAACGCCGGGACTGTGATCGCGGTCAACAACGATCCGGAGGCTCCCATCTTCGAGTTCGCCGATTACGGCGTGGTCGGGGATGCCCTGCAGGTGATCCCGGCCCTGATCGAGGCCCTGCGCGCGGAGCGGATGGCGGTGGAGGGCGGCCCGGCCCGAGGATAGGGATGCGCTCCGAAAGATCGGGAGGAGGATGCAGACGATGGTGAGCCCGAACGGCCGGGACTGGCATTTCGTGGTCTGCATGAAGGTGGTGCCCAAGCCGGAGGAGGTGCGGGTGGACCCGGAGACCCGGCGGCTGGATCGGGCAGGGGCCCGCTCGGAGATCAACCCGCCGGATATGAATGCCCTGGAGATGGCCCTGCAGCTCAAGGATCGCTTCGGGGGGCGGGTCTCCATCGTCTCCATGGGCCCGCCCTTCTTTGAGCCCTATCTCCGGGTGGGGCTCGCCATGGGGGCCGATCACATCTACCTGCTCAGCGACCGCCGGTTCGGGGGCGCTGACACCCTGGCCACCACCTACACCCTGGCCCGGGGGATCGAGAAGCTGGGACCGGTGGATCTGGTCTTCTGCGGGGAGGAGTCGTCGGATGGGGCCACCGGCCAGGTGCCGCCCGGGCTGGCCGAGTGGCTGGGCTTCCATCAGATCACCCTGGTCACGCAGATCGAGCTGGATCCCTGGCGGCGGGTGGTACGGGGGCGTCGGGAGCGGCCCGGCGGGTATGAGATCCTGGAGGTCCCCCTCCCGGCGGTGATCTCGGTCAAGACGGGATGCAACGAGCCCCGTTTCATGGACTACCGGCGGAAGCCATGGGCCTTCGCGCCGGAGCGGGTGACCGTCTGGAGCGCAGCGGATTTGGAGGTCGATGAGGCCTTCATCGGGGCCGCCGGTTCCCCCACGCAGGTCTCCGGGCTGGCCCAGGCCCCCTCCCGGGAGCGCCGGCGCATCCGGCTGGAGGGAAGCCCGGAGGAGGTGGCCCGTCAGCTGGCCGAGCGACTGCGGGAGCTGCTGGGATAGGCGGCGCCGGGATCCCTCACCGCGGCCGCGGGAAGGAGCTCAACACCCGCATATAGTTCGCCCGCTCATAGGCGGCCGGGTTGGCGGCCCGTTGTCGGCACATGCTCCCCTGCATCTGCTCGATGGAAACGTATTCGTGTTCCTCCATCCATCGGCGGATGTCCTCCAGCAGCTGCCGCACGTGATCCGGCCCGTGGCGCAGCAGCGCTGAGGCCGTGGTGACGGCCTTCGCCCCCACCATCATCGCCTTCAGCACATCCTCCGCCGTGTGCACACCCCCCGTGATGGCCAGATCCAGGCGCACCTGAGGATACAGGATGGCCACCCAGCGCAGCCGCTCCCGGAGCTCATAAGAGGTGCTGAGCACCAGGTTGGGCACCACCTCCAGGGCCTCCAGGTCGATGTCCGGCTGATAAAACCGGTTGAAGAGCACCAGGGCGGCGGCGCCTGCCTCCTCGAACCGCCGGGCCATATAAGGGAGGGAGCTGAAGTAAGGGCTCAGCTTGACGGCCACCGGGATGCGCACGGAGGCGACCACATCCCGCACCAGCCGGACGTAATTTTCCTCCACCGCCTGGCTGCTCTCATCGGGGGATGTGGGCAGGTAGTAGATGTTCAGCTCCAGGGCGTCCGCGCCGGCCTCCTCCATCAGCCGCGCATAGCGGATCCACCCGCCGGTGGTCACGCCGTTCAGGCTGGCGATGACGGGGATGGAGAGGGCCGCCTTGGCCCGCCGGATGTGCTCGAGATAGCCCTCGGGCCCCATATTGTAGTGGTGAAGATCGGGGAAATAACGCAGGGCCTCGGCGAAGCTCTCCTCCCCGTAAGAGAGCCCGTAGTCCAGGCGCTCGCTTTCCTCGATGATCTGCTCCTCGAACAGGGAAGGCAACACCACCGCAGCGATCCCCGCCTCCTCCAGACGGCGGAGGGTCTCCAGGTCCTCCGTCAGCGGAGAGGATGAGGCGATGAGGGGATTCCGCAGGTGAAACCCCAAATAGCGGGTGGAGAGATCGACCATAGAAGCCTCCGATGCGCTGCGAGGATGGAAGAGAGGGGCAGGGCCCCGCTTAGGGGCCCTGCCCCGGGTTGATCAGGCACGGCCATTCCGCCCGTTCACCGGCATCTGGGCCAGGGCCTCGTAGACCCGCCAGCGGAGGCGGATCTCCTCCTCGGCCTCCTCCAGCAGCTCCTCCGCGATCTCCGGCCGGCTGTGGACCAGCATCGTGAACCGGGTCTCGTTATACATATACTCCGAGAGCGGGATGCTGGGCGGCCGGGAGTCGATCTGAAGCGGGTTGAGGCCCTCCCGCAGCCGCCGCGGATCGTAGCGGATCAGCGGCCAGTAGCCCGAGAGCACGGCCCGCTTCTGCTGCTCCATCCCGTAGCGCAGATCGTAGCCATGGGCGATGCAGTGGCTGTAGGCGATGATCAGGGACGGCCCCTCATAGGAGTCGGCTTCCAGGAAGGCCTTGACGGTATGGGTGTCGTTGGCTCCCATGGCCACCCGGGCCACATAGACGTTGCCGTAACTGATGGCCATCAGGGCGAGGTCCTTCTTGGGGCCGCGCTTGCCGCCCGCGGCGAACTTGGCCACCGCCCCCCGCGGGGTGGCCTTGGACATCTGGCCGCCCGTGTTGGAGTAGACCTCGGTGTCCAGCACCAGGATGTTCACATCATAGCCCGAGGCCAGCACGTGATCCAGCCCGCCGTAGCCGATGTCGTAAGCCCAGCCGTCGCCCCCGATGATCCACACGCTCTTGCGCACCAGGGCGTCCGCCACCGTTAGCAGATTCCGCACCTCCGGGGAGTCCGGCAGCGCCTGCAGGCGGGCCTTGAGCAGACCCACCCGCTCCCGCTGGGCCCGGATCCCTTCCTCCGTGGATTGATCGGCGTTCAGGAGCTCCTCCACCAGCGCCTCGCCGATCTGCGCGCTGAGCCGCTTCAGGAGCTCCATCGCGTATTCCCGTTGCTTGTCCAGGCTGAGGCGCATCCCCAGGCCGAACTCCGCGTTGTCCTCGAACAACGAGTTGGACCAGGCCGGGCCGCGCCCCTCCCGGTTGTAGGTCCACGGGGTGGTGGGGAGGTTGCCCCCGTAGATGGAGGAGCATCCGGTGGCGTTGGCGATCACCAGCCGGTCGCCGAAGAGCCGGGTGAGCAGCGAGAGGTAGGGAGTCTCCCCGCAGCCGGCGCACGCCCCGGAGAACTCGAACAGCGGCTCCAGCAGCTGCACGTCCTTCACCTGCCCGACGTTCACCCGCAGCCGATCCACCTCAGGGAGCTGGAGGAAGAACTCCCAGTTCCGGCGCTCGGCCTCCCGCAACGGGGCCTGGGGCCGCATGTTGATGGCCTTGCGGCTGACATCGGACTTGTCCTTCGCCGGGCAGACCTCCACGCACAGGGCGCAGCCGGTGCAATCCTCCGGGGACACCTGGAGGGTGTAAACCATGTCCTTGAACTCCCGCCACCGGGCCGGGGCGTGCTTGAAGGTGGGCGGGGCTTCCGCGAGCAGAGCGGGATCGTAGACCTTGGCCCGGATCACCGAGTGGGGGCAGACCATCACGCACTTGCCGCACTGGATGCACAGGTCCGGCTCCCACACCGGGATCTCCTGGGCGATGTTGCGCTTCTCCCACTTGCTGGTCCCGCTGGGCCACGTGCCGTCCGGCGGGAAGGCGCTCACCGGCAGGAGATCCCCCTCCCCGGCGATCAGGCGGGCGGTCACCCGCTGCACGAACTCCGGCGCCTCCGGCGGCACGGGCGGCCGACGGTCGAAGGTGCTGGTGACCCGGTTGGGGACCTTCACCTCATGGAGATGCTGCAGGGCGGCATCCACCGCCGCGAAGTTCTTCTCCACGATGGCTTCGCCCCGCTTGCCGTAGGTCTTGACGATGGCCTCCTTGATCTTCGCTACCGCCTGCTCCAGGGGCAGGATGTTCGTCAGGGCGAAGAAGCAGGTCTGCAGGATGGTGTTGATGCGCGGCCCCAGCCCGTGCTCCCGCGCGATGCGGTAGGCGTCCACCACGTAGAAGCGGAGGTTCTTCTCGATGATCGCCTGCTGGACCGAACGGGGGAGGTGGTCCCACACTTCGTCCGGCCCATAGGGGCTGTTGAGCAGGAAGATCGCCCCCGGCTCGGCAACCTGCAGCACATCCATGCGCTCCAGGAAGTTGAACTGATGGCAGGCCACGAAGTTGGCGCGGCGGATCAGGTAGGAGGAGCGGATGGGCCGCGGCCCGAAGCGCAGGTGCGAGACCGTCACCGAGCCGGACTTCTTGGAGTCGTAGACGAAGTAGCCCTGGGCGTAGTAATCGGTCTCGTCCCCGATGATCTTAATGGAGTTCTTGTTGGCGCTCACCGTGCCGTCGGCCCCCAGGCCGTAGAAGACCGCCCGCACCGTCTCCGGGTCCTCGGTGGAGAACGAGGGATCGAACTCCAGGCTGGTGTGGGTCACATCGTCGTAGATGCCCACCGTGAAGTGGTTCCGCGGGCGGTCCTTCGCCAGCTCGTCGAAGACGGCCTTGACCATGGCCGGGGTGAACTCCTTGGAGGAGAGCCCGTAGCGCCCCCCGATGATCCGCGGCATCTCCCGGAAGGGGGCGAGGCCCGAGGCCATGGCCTCCTCCACCGCGGTCACCACATCCAGGTAGAGGGGCTCCCCCGCGCTGCCCGGCTCCTTCGTCCGATCCAGCACGGCGATGGCCTTCACGGTGGGCGGCAAGGCCCGGATGAAATGCTCCACCGAGAAGGGGCGGTAAAGCCGGACCTTGATGACCCCCACCCGCTCGCCCCGGGCGTTGAGATACTCCACGGTCTCATGCGCTACCTCCGCCCCCGAGCCCATGAGCACGATCACCCGCTCCGCCTCCGGGTCCCCCACATAGTCGAAGAGATGGTAGTGACGTCCGACCAGGCGGGCGAGGCGGTCCATGGCGTTCTGGACGATGGTGGGGCAGGCCAGGTAGTAAGGGTTGACCGCCTCCCGGGCCTGGAAATACGTGTCGGGGTTGTGGGCGGTGCCCCGGATGAAGGGATGATCCGGCGAGAGGGCCCGGGCCCGGTGGGCGCGGATCCATTCCTCATCGATCATCGCCCGCAGGTCCTCCGGGGTGAGCAGCTCGATCTTGTTGATCTCGTGAGAGGTGCGGAAACCGTCGAAGAAATGGAGGAAGGGGACGCGGGACTCCAGGGTCGCCGCGTGGGCGATGAGGGCCAGATCCTGGGCCTCCTGGACCGAGCCCGAGGCCAGGATGGCGAACCCGGTCTGCCGCGCGGCCATCACGTCGCTGTGATCCCCGAAGATGGAGAGGGCGTGGGTGGCGATGGTGCGGGCGGCCACGTGGATCACCAGGGGGGTGAGCTCCCCGGCGATTTTATACATGTTGGGGATCATCAGCAGCAGGCCCTGGGAGGCCGTGAAGGTGGTGGCCAGGGCGCCGGTCTGGATGGCCCCATGGATGGCCCCAGCGGCCCCGCCCTCGCTCTGCATCTCGATCACCTTCGGCACCGTCCCCCACAGATTGGGGCGTCCCTTCGCCGCCCATTCATCCGCCAGCTCCCCCATCGGGGAGGAGGGGGTGATCGGATAAATGGCGATCACCTCGCTCAGCTGATAGGCCACGTTGGCGGCGGCCTCGTTCCCGTCCACCGTTACCATCGGTCGGGCCATGGGAAACCTCCCTCTTCGCTTGGGCTGCCAACGGCCCCGCCCGGGGCCGAGAAGGTTCATCCCGGTTATCTTTTTTCCGCGAAGTATACACCCGGATCGGTCCGGGTAGGGGTGTCGACCGTCAGGTCTCCCGGGTGCTTTCGCTCACATCCAGGGGAGGTGGCCGGGGCCTTCCAGAATTTTTATGCAGGGCAACTGCTTGCAGTTGCCCTGCATGCGGAGAAACCGGAAAGCCCTAAGAGGCGGCCCCGGGTCCTCGCCCGGGGCCGGGGGATCGCCGGGGCGACCGGTTCGGCCGCCCGGATCATGGGATCACGATGGGCAGGCGCAGGAGGACGCGCGTGCCCTGACCGACCGCGCTCTCGATCTCCACGCGACCCTGATGCGCCTCGACGACCTGCTTCACCATTACCATTGATCTGCCACTCTCCTCCGCTCTCTTCCATCGAAATCGAGGCGAACCGCCTTGTGGATCTGGATGGAGGAAGTCGCGGTCATCCTGCTGAGGCTTCATCCCTGAGGTAGCGATGGAATGCGTTAAGCTTCACGCAGCCACCCTGCGATGTCTTCCCATAGATCAGGCATATCCAGAGCGCGAGCGAATTCGCGAACCCAGTGCTCAATGCGTCCCCTGTCCAGATTCGGGTTGGCCTGAATGAGGGCCTGAATATCCAGCAAGTCCTGAGGCCGATGCGCCACAGCTTTAAAGATGATGAGGTCCTCAGGTGTGGGAAGTCGGAGCATGAGTTCGCCAACCTGATAAACGATACTGCGTTCCACAGCCTCTTTTTCGAAAGGCAGCATGCCCAAGGAGATGTCCACATTGATCCCGCTTTCTCGATGACGCAGCAGCAGGACATGGTGATGGCGGGCGAAATCCTCCGCGTCCCGGATGCGTGGCACAAATCCCTCCTCTTCGGCCGCTGCGATCAGCTCTGGCAATTCTTCAACAGACAAGAGCATGATCACATCCACATCGGCGGTTAGGCGGGGTCTCCCTAACAGGCTGGCCGCAACACCGCCGATGATCATCCCCCGCTCACCGAAGCGTGTTAGCAAGCGCTGCACCGCAGCCAGAGGCTCCAGGAGAGGATGGAGTTCGTGGGACGAGTTCATCGGTCACGCGCCTTCAGCCGGATCCAACGTTCCCGCACTTCCTGGACCCCTTCTGCTTCCGTCAATGGGAGCCCAAGACCGACCGCCATACGCCACAGAGCGTTCAGCTGCCGCCAGCGCAGGTCTACCGAAGCGGCGCGATGTTCCATCGCCTCGACGAGGCCGGCCGCGCGCCATCGATCCTGGAACCTTCGGGCCTGGGCCTGGGTGATCCTCGCCATCCGATCCTCCTGCAGGAAAGGCGCACGCGGATCCTGAGAGCAGGCATCCCACTGAGGCTCAGCATGAGCTTGCCCTCATGCTTTTACCGCTACGTATGATAAGCCGCCATCTCAGACCTGCAAAGGGTTATGGATTCGGCCGAAGTCTCATTCGAGGGCCAGCGGATCGGTGAGCGGGGCGCTTCAGGACCTCCTGGACACCGCGCAGGGGGGAAGCGCCATCCCGAGGGGTGGGATTATGATAGAGCCAGAGCCTGGATTCCCTCCGGAGCCCTTGATGACTCGAACGGGGATCATCCGCTGGTTCTTTCTGGCGCTGGTCCTGGGAGGGCTGTGCGGGCGCGGCGGGGTGCTCGGCCCAACCCCCACGCCGACGATCCCGGCGACCGCCCCCTGGGGAACCCCCACCCCTGCCGGGACCCCAGACGCCACGGAGACGCTTCGGGCGCTCCTGCAGGCAGACCCTCCGGTGCGGGACCTGCGGGATCTGGCGGTGCGGTATCTCGGCCTCCCGCCTGACACCCCGGAGACGGCCTGCCGGCCGGAGCGGGACCTCCCCCTCGGCGCCCGGCGAGCCTTCCTGGCCTCCAACAACGACACGAACGAGACCTTCACCGTCACGGCGGTCCTGCGGGAGAAGACCCCCCATGCGTATCTCTGGGTGGAGGAGGGGCGGACGGTGGACCCGGCGGATCTGCGGGCGGCCGCCGAGATCTTCGAGCAGCGGACCTACCCGACCGTCCGCGAATTCTTCGGGAGCGAATGGACGCCCGGCGTGGATTGCGATCCGCATCTCTTCATCCTCCACGCCGGCGGGCTGGGGGGCGTGGCGGGCTATTACGCCAGCAAGGATGAGTTCCCCAGGGCCGTGCGGACCGACTCCAACGAGGCGGAGATGTTCTACATCAACCTGGATAGCGTGTCTGTGAACTCCGACTTCTATCACGGGGTGCTGGCCCACGAGTTCCAGCACATGATCCACTGGTATCACGATCGCAACGAGGAGACCTGGCTGAACGAAGGGGCCTCGGAGCTGGCCGCCTTCCTCAGCGGCTACGATGTGGGCGGCTTCGAGAGCGCCTTCCTGGGTCAGCCCGACACCCAGCTGAACACCTGGGGGACTCAGGAGGAGGGGAACGCGGAGCACTACGGGGCCGCTTTTCTTTTCCTGGAATACTTCCTGGAGCGCTTCGGGGAGGAGGCCACGCGGCGTCTGGTGGCCCACCCGGAGAACGGCCTGGAGGCCGTGGACGCAGTGCTGCGCGAGCGGGGAGCGGGCGAGGACGCCGACGCCTTCTTTCTGGAATGGGTCGCGGCAAACTTCCTGGATCACGCTGAGCCCCCCTCGGGGCCGCGCTACCGGGCGTTGCAGCTTCCGGAGCCCCGGCGGGCCGTCCGGGTGAACCGCCTCCCGCAGGAGATCCGGGACACGGTGTTCCCTTACGCCACGGATTACATCGAGCTCCCGGCCGGGCGGACCCTGGCCCTTTCCTTCCGGGGCTCCTCCGTCCTCCCCCTGGTCGCCGCCTCCCCCTTCGAGGGCCGGCGGTTCTGGTATGCGGTCCGGGGGGACGACAGCAACCCCCGCCTGACCCGCATCGTCGATCTGCGGGGAGTCCCACGGGCCACTCTGCGCTATCGCATCTGGTATGATCTGGAGGAGGGTTGGGATTACGCCTACGTCAGCGTCTCCACGGATGGAGGGCAGCGCTGGACGATGTTGCGCACGCCCTCGGGGACCGACGCGAACCCCAATCACAACAACCTGGGGTGGGGCTACACGGGGGTGAGCGGAGGAGGGGAGAGGCCGCGCTGGATCACCGAGACGGTGGATCTCACCCTCTACGCAGGGCAGGTGATCCGCCTGCGCTTCGAAGTGGTCACCGACGATGCGGTCAACCGCCCCGGGGTGGCCTTAGACGCCATCGAGATCCCGGAGATCGGGCTCCGGGATGGGGCCGAGGAGGAGGCCGGGTGGGAGGCCGAGGGCTGGGCTCGGGTCGCCCCAGAGGTCCCCGTGCGCTTCGCCCTCCAGGTCCTCCGCCTCCGGAGGGACGGGGAGGCCCGGGTGGAGCGGCTGCCCCTGCGGCCGGACGGGACCGGGGAGGGGCTCGTCGAGGCGGGGCCGGATCGCCGGGTGGTGCTGGCGATCTCGGCGCTGGCGCGGTTCACCACCGAGCCTGCGCCCTACACGTTGCGGATCGCCCTTCCGCAGATCGTGGGAGGCTGGCATTGAGCCCGTGGGAGGAAGAACGGACGCTGGAGCCCAGGCTGGCGGCCTGGCTGGAGCGGGTGCTGGAGGACGAGAGCTGGCGGAGCGGGCTGACGGACATGGAGGCGGAGCGCCTGCTCGGCTGGGCGATGGCGCGGGTGGGTCCCGCCCCGGAGAGAACCGGCGAGCGGGTGCGCCTGGCCATGCGCCGCATCGGCCGGGCGGCTCGGGCCCCGGCGGCGGAAGCGGGGGAGCTGCTCTCTCCATGGGGGCTGACGCCTCCTCCGGAGTGGGAAGCCTGGACGCCGGGGCAGCGTCTGGAATGGACCCTGGAGGCCCTGCGGGACTGGTCCCCGGATCCCCCGGAGGGGGATCCGGATGGGTAAGGATATTTCCTCTCCGGAGGTCCCTTTGAGCTCGCGCAGGAGGCGGAGTCTGCTTCCGGGAAGGTCTCGGGCGTTATCCCGGCCGCTCTCCCTGGCCGGCCTGGCCGTTCTGTTGCTCCTGGCGGCGGCCCTGGGGATGGCCCAGCAGTGCATGGGCCGGGGCGGGGCGCCGCCTTCCACAGCTCCCTCCGGCGAGGGGGGATGGTATGAGGTCTTCTTCACGGCCCCGCGTTTCCCGGACGCCCCGGAGTTCCATCGGGGAGGTGTAGCCGATGCCCTCATCGCGGCCATCGATGGCGCCCAGCGGACCCTGGACGTGGCCGTCTACGAGATCGATCTGATGCCGGTGGCGGAGGCCCTCCTGCGGGCTCGCGATCGCGGCGTCCAGGTTCGGGTGGTCACCGAGACCGACAACGCCGACACGAAGGCCGTCGCCCGCCTGCGGGCGGGGGGCATCCCCGTGGTCACCGACGAGCGGGGGGGCTACATGCACAACAAGTTCATGGTCATCGACGGCGAGCGCGTGTGGACGGGCTCGATGAACTTCACGGACAACGATGTCTATCAGAACAACAACAACGCCGCTCTCCTCCGCTCGTCGGAGCTGGCCCGTAATTACGCCGTCAAGTTCGCCGCCATGTTCGAGCGCCGCGCCTTCGGCCCTGCTCGTCCCTCCGGCGACACGACCCCGCGATTGACCATCCATGGGATCCCGGTGGAAAATTACTTCGCCCCGGAGGATCCGACGGTCGAGGCCATCGTGCGGGCGATCCGGGGAGCGCGGGAGCGCATCGTGTTCATGGCCTTCGCCTTCACGCACCCGCGGATCGGCGATGCGCTGCTGGAGCGGGCCCGGGCCGGGGTGGAGATCCATGGGGTGTTCGAGTCCAGCGGCGCAGGATCCCCGGTGAGCCAGTTCAACCGCCTGCGGCGGGCGGGGATCGACGTGCTGAAGGACGGCAACCCTTACAACATGCACCACAAGGTGTTCGTCATCGACCGTCGGGTGGTGATCTTCGGGTCCTATAACTTCTCCCGCAACGCCGAGCGGGACAACGATGAGAACTTCCTGATCGTGACGGATCCGGCGATGGCGGCCCGGTTTGAGGAGGAGTTCGCCCGGGTTTATGAGCAGGCTCTGAACCCGCCCCGAGGTGGCAGGTGGCCAGATGGGACGCTGGCGTGGGCGCGATGAGGAAGAGGCCCACCGGCCCGGCCCCGGGAGCTCGGATCGATTTCCTTCAATATTTCGTGAAATGAGGAGCACGTGAAGATGCGTCCTGCCCCGTCCTCCTCCGCACCGTCTGAGGAGCTGGAGCCGGCCCCGCCCTGGGGGATCGGCCTGGCTCTGACGGCCCTGGCGTATTTCCTGATGGTCCAGTTCATGTTGGGCGTCCTCTTCTTTCTGATCTACTGGGTCGTGGCGATGCCCGGCCAGCCGTTCGAGGCCGCCTACGCCCGAGCGGCCGCCAGCGGGCGCTTCACGGGGTTGGCCAGCGGCTTCATCTATCTGTTCACCCTGATCACCGTGGGGGCTGCCCTGCGCCTGTGGGTGCGCGGCCCGCTGGCCCCAGCCCTGCGCCTGGTTCCCCCTGCGCGCATCCCCCTGTGGGCGGTGCCCTTCTTAGCGTTGGGCTTAGCAGTGGCGCTGGATGCGGTCACCATGGCGTCGGGCCGGCCGGTGATCCCGGAGAACCTGGCCCCTCTGTTCCGAGGCCGGGATCCCCTGGGCTGGACGGCCATGGGGTTCCTCGCCGTGCTGGTCGGCCCGCCGACGGAGGAGCTGCTGTTCCGGGGCCTCCTGTATCCCGCCCTGGCGGTGCGGGTGGGCCCCATGTTCGCCGTCTATCTCGTCTCGCTGATCTTTGCCCTGTTCCACCTCTTCACCTACGGGGGGACCACGGATCAGTGGTTCTGGATCGCCCAGGCCTTCCTGGTGGGCCTGGCTCTAACCGGTTTGCGGGCCCGCACCCGGTCCCTCTGGCCGCCCATCGTGATGCACATGACCCTCAACCTTTACGCCACCCTGGAGGCCATCTTCCTGTTGAACTTCCGGTAGGAGATCCCATCCTCAGCCTGCGGGAGGGTCCCATGGCCTACACCTCGATCCTGGTGGAGACCATCGAGAACGTGGGGCTGATCCGCCTGAACCGCCCCCAGCAGCTGAACGCCCTCAACAGCGTCCTGATGGAGGAGCTGGCGACGGCTCTGGAGGCCTTCGATCGCGACGAGGCCATCCGCTGCATGGTGATCACGGGGAACGAGCGGGCCTTCGCCGCGGGGGCGGACATCAAGGAGATGGCCGAGGCCAGCGCGGTGGAGATGCTGCTGCGGGATCACATCGCCCGCTGGGATCGCATCCAGCGGATCCGCAAGCCGATCATCGCCGCGGTCTCGGGCTGGTGCCTGGGCGGGGGCTGCGAGCTGGCCATGGCCTGCGACATCATCATCGCCTCGGAGACCGCCGTCTTCGGCCAGCCGGAGATCAACATCGGGGTGATGCCCGGGGCCGGGGGCACCCAGCGCCTGACCCGGGCCATCGGCAAGTCGAAGGCGATGGAGATGATCCTCACCGGCCGTTACATAAGCGCCCGGGAGGCGGAGGCCGCCGGGCTGGTCTCCCGCGTGGTCCCCGTGGAAGTTTACCTGGAGGAAGCGATCCGCCTGGCGAAGGAGATCGCCGCCCGGCCGCCCATCGCCGTCCGCCTGGCCAAGGAGGCGGTGAACAAAGCCTTCGAGACCAGCCTGCGGGACGGCCTGGAATATGAGCGCCGGCTCTTCTATCTCCTCTTCGCCACGGAGGATCAGAAAGAAGGGATGCGAGCGTTCATCGAGAAGCGCAAGGCCGAATGGAAAGGACGCTGAGCTCCGGTGGTGGGACCGATCGGTTTCCGAACCCTGGTTCTGGCCCTGGAGGCCATCCGCTGGAACCCGGACGGCCCGGCCCTTATCGTGGCCGCCCCCGACGCGGCGGAGCAGGTGCGAGGGGGCATCGCCACCCTCCTCGGCGCGGTCCAGGCGGCCATGGCCGGCGAGACCTGGCTGACCCCTGCCTTCACCTCTTCCACCATGGTCTATCCGCGGATGGGCCCGCCGGATAACGGCGTGGTCTACCTGGCCATGCAGGGGGGCAACGCCCGGGCGGTGTTTTTCCGCCCGGATCTCCCGGCGGATCCGGAGTGGGGTCCGTTCCCGGAGATGGCCCGTCGGCTGCCCGGCGCGCGCCGGAGCGAGCACCCCGTCCTTTCCTTCGTCACGGTGGGCCCGCGGGCGGAGGCGGTCGCCGCCGCCCAATCTCTCCAGGATCCCTGGGGGCCGTTGCGCTGGCTCCATGCGGAAGGGGGCGACGTCCTGCTCCTCGGCGCCGATCCCACGATGAACGTGGCCATCCATTACGTGGAAGCCCTGGCCGGGCGCAAAACCTTCCTCCGCTGGGCGTTGATGGACCGCCGGGTGGTGGAGTTGCCGGGCTTCCCGGGGTGTCGTCGAGGCTTCGGCGCCGCCGCGCCGCGTCTGGAGCCGATCACCCGTCGGGTCTACCTGAGCGAGCGGGTCTTCCAGGGGCTGCCCATGGGGCGGATGGTGGAGATCCTTCTGGAGCTCCTGCGCCGGGATCCTATGGCCCTGCTCTGCGAGGACCCCATGTGCCTGCTCTGTCACGCGGTTCGCCAGCATGTCCTCTACGGCTCGCGTTCCGCCTGAATCCACCGCTAAGGAGGTGTCATGGCTCGGGAAGCGATCGCCACGGAGAAAGCTCCCCCTGCTGTCGGCCCCTATTCCCAGGCCATCCGGGTGGGGAACCTCATCTTCACCGCTGGCCAGCTGGGCCTGGTCCCGGAGACCCGTCAGCTGGCGGGGCCGGACATCGAGAGCCAGACCCGGCAGGCCCTGGAGAATTTGCGGGCGATCCTGGAAGCGGCCGGGTCCTGTCTTCGTCACGTGGTCAAGACCACGGTGTTCCTGGTGGATCTCTCCGAGTGGCCTCGCATGAACGCCGTTTACGCCGAGTTCTTCCCGCAGATGCCCCCCGCCCGTTCAGCGGTGGGCGTGGCCGCGCTGCCCATGGGAGCTCGGGTGGAGATCGAGGCGGTGGCCGAAGTCTGCGACTGTCCCTCCCTCGAGGCCTGCGGGTGCCGGTGAGGGATCGCTGGGCGGTGAGTCGCGCGCTTCACGGAGCGCCTCACCCCGGATGGAGGCGATAACCAGCTGGACGCTCTGGCGGCTTCTTGCTCGCTCTGCCGGATGGATCGACGGAGCCGCACCGGCGATGACGGGCGGCCGTTCCTTGGATTGCCCACCTTGAAGATCCGGCCCATCATGTTCGGTGTAATCGTAATCGTTTGACCCCATGGGCTGGGTTCGACGAGATGATCCGGAAACCCCTGCATGGATGGGGCGGACAGATGGGAGGTGGCGATGGGGGTGATGGTGGTGGACGAGCGGAAGGTTCCGGTGCGGGAGCCGTATGTGATCCGGATGGGAGGGTGGACGCTGGAGCGCTATCTCCGGGAGGCGCCGGAGGACCGGATTTGGGAGTTCGTCCGGGGGGAGGTCCTGATGCACTCACCGGCCACCGCGGAACATCAAGATCTCGTCGGCTTCCTCTACTGGCTCCTTCGGGGCTATTGTGAAGCCAGGGGGTGGGGGAAAGTTTTGATGGGGCCGGCGGCGGTGCGGGTGTTGCCGGACGTGGTGCGGGAGCCGGATGTGTTCGTGATCCGTCCGGAGGATGTGGGGCGGGCACGGGGGGTGCCCCTGGAGGTGGTGCCGGCGCTGGTGGTGGAGGTGGTGAGCCCGTCGACGCGGACGCTGGATCTGTGGGAGAAGGCGGAGGAATATGCGCGGGCGGGGGTGGAGGAGTATTGGGGGGTGGATGGGGAGGAGGGGGTGCTGTGGGTGCATCGGCGGCAGGGGGATCGATATGCGGTGGAGGGGGTGCGGGCGGGACGGGTGGCCAGCATCGCGGTGCCGGGGTTCTGGCTGGAGGTGGGATGGCTGTTCCAGACCCCCCTGCCTCCCGTGGCCGAGTGCTTGCGGATTGTGCTGTCGGGTTCAGAGACGGGAGCAGCTTGAGCGGATCTTGGGGAGGCGGCGATGGGGGTGATGGTGGTGGACGAGCGGAAGGTTCCGGTGCGGGAGCCCTATGTGATCCGGATGGGAGGGTGGACGCTGGAGCGCTATCTCCGGGAGGCGCCGGAGGACCGGATTTGGGAGTTCGTCCGGGGGGAGGTCCTGATGCACTCACCGGCCACCGCGGAACACCAGCGCCTGGTGGGCTTCCTTTACCGCTTGCTACAGGGCTATTGTGAAGCCAGGGGATGGGGAGAGGTTTTGATGGGGCCGGCGGCGGTGCGGGTGTTGCCGGACGTGGTGCGGGAGCCGGATGTGTTCGTGATCCGTCCGGAGGATGTGGGGCGGGCACGGGGGGTGCCCCTGGAGGTGGTGCCGGCGCTGGTGGTGGAGGTGGTGAGCCCGTCGACGCGGACGCTGGATCTGTGGGAGAAGGCGGAGGAATATGCGCGGGCGGGGGTGGAGGAGTATTGGGGGGTGGATGGGGAGGAGGGGGTGCTGTGGGTGCATCGGCGGCAGGGGGATCGATATGCGGTGGAGGGGGTGCGGGCGGGACGGGTGGCCAGCATCGCGGTGCCGGGGTTCTGGCTGGAGGTGGGATGGCTGTTCCAGACCCCCCTGCCTCCCGTGACGGAATGTTTGCGGGCCATCCTCGGGGCGCCCGGGACATAGGAAGACGCCGCCGGGTGTTCCCCGAGGCAAGCCCAGAGCGGATCCACCCGGCGCAAAAAGCGCGGAAGGCGCCCCGCATCCGGCCAGCGATTTCTGTCAACCGTACCGAACGGGTCTTCAGGAGGGCCTGGCCGATCCCCGCCGCCTGAGGAGGCCCTCCTCACGTGGGATTTTTACCCGCCTCCATGCTACCCATGAGAAGGCGCCCTTTCCCTCTGTCCCGACTCAGGTCCAAACTCCAGGACGAGGGGGAAGCAGAACCTGAGGGCGAAAAATACATGAGCAACTCCAAGCAACGCGCCGCGCTCATGCCTCATGCGCGAGGAAAAACAGAGGCTGGGAAGGCTCGCAACGCTTCCCAGCCTCATCCTTTAGATCCGAGAGGCGACGCTGAACTACGGAAGCGCGCGCCAGGGGTTCACGAAGCCGCCGGGTCCCCGGATCTCGAAGTGCAGGTGCGGCCCGGTGGAACGCCCGGTGGAGCCCACCAGGCCGATGGTCGCCCCCTTGGCCACCTGCTGCCCGCAACCGACGAAGATCGCGCTGAGGTGCGCGTAGTACGTCTGATAACCGTTCCCGTGGTCCAGAACGATCAAGTTGCCGTAGCCAACGGTGCTCCAGCCGGCGTAAACCACGGTGCCGGCGTCCGCCGCATAGACCGGATCGCCCAGGCGGCCGGCGAAATCCACCCCCGGATGGTAGGCGGTGAAATCGTAGCCGGACCGCCAGCGGCTGTTAACCGGCCAGATGAAACTTCCCGTGCCCAGCGGGGGAACCTGCACGCTGGGGCAGGCCCCCGAGGGCAGCCGCTTGCCGCCCGCCACCACCACATAGGCCTGACGGGGCGGGGTCCACCCCGCGAAGGGGCGCGTGCCGCCCGGCACGATCAGCACCTGGCCCACCTGGGGCTCCCCGCCGTCCTGCAAGCCGTTCCACTCCGCGTTGCGGATAGCCTCCGGGCTCACGTTGTATTTCTGGGCGATGGCCTCCAGGGTCTCCCCCTCTTTGACCACATGAAGCACGCCATCCACCGGCGGGATGTTCAGGACCTGGCCGATCTCCAGCATGTGGGGATCATCCTGGAGGACATCGTAGTTCGCCCAGAGGATGGTCTCAGGCCGCAGCTTGAACTTCTCCGCGATGCCGAAGAGGGTGTCGCCGGACTGGACGGTGTAGGTGATGATGCCCCTCCGGGGACGTTCCGGGATCTCGGTGTGGAGATCCACCTGGCGGATCAGCAAGGCCGGGCTGTTCCGACGGGTTCCGCCCAGATAGGCGGATCGACGGAGCAGGGCCTGCAGCACCTCAGGGGAAGCCGGCTGAGCCGAGGCGGCCTGAGGGAGGCGCACCGGCTGGAACAGCCAGGCCGGAGCCGCACGGCCCTGGACGAAGCCCAGATAGGCCAGGCCCACCGCCAGGACCAGCCCGATATGCCGGCTGTAATGGGTCCAGGAATCGAGGGCGAATGCCCCCGCTCTCCGGATCGGCTCCTGCAGCCGGGCGGCCCATCCTTCCAGCCAGGCCCGCGCCCAGGAACCTACTCGCGACATCCACTCTGTATCCTCAATTGCGCGACGTTGCGGACGGCCCTCAATCCTCCCCCGTCGAGGGGACCTTGGCACCGAGGAGTGGGAACTCATCCCTCGGATCCTCCTGTGTGGGGGAGGGCGAGATGGCGGCTTTCCTCCCCCGCGGATGGAAGGCCCTCAGCCTTCCCTCCCGCCCGGGTCCGAGCGGGTTGCTCCCATTATAGGGGATCCCCCCTCCCCCCGCAAGCCATGGTTGTGAAAATCAAAACAAACGAGAGGGCTTCCGCTACCGAATCGGGCGGAAGCCTTGAAGGTCCAGGAGGCTGCCGACCCGCTCCGGGGCCGGGCGGAAGACGGCTTCCACCCGCATGCCGACGGCCCAGGGGGTTCCCTCATCCAGCAGGTCGTGGATGAAGAGGGCGTCGGCTCCATCCAGGCGGATCAGGCCGAGGGTGCGGGGATGCGCCAGCCGGCTCCCGTCCGGGGCGAGATACACCCGCGTCCATGAGAGGAGCGTCCCCTGCGGGCCCACCTCCACCCATGCCCCCTCGTCCAGCCCACCCAGGCAGCGCTCACAGAAACGGCGGGCCGGAACGTAGGTATATTGACAACGGGGGCAGCGGGTCCCGTAGATCTTGCCGGCCTGCAGGCCGCGCAGCCAGCGCTCCCCGGCCACCCCTGCGGTGTAGACCCCCTCCAGCCGGATCGTGCCGTGCCAGGCGCGGGCGTCCCGGGCATGAAGGATCCGTTCGATGAGCGCCATCAGGGCCTCCTTCAGGCTTCCAGGGGTCGGAAATACCGGATGTCGGTGATCGCGCCCTCCCGCTCGTGCGGCGGCTTCCAGACCGCTTGAACCCGCATGCCGACCCGGACCCGCTGGAGGATCTCCTCGAGGGTCTGCCCGACCTCCCCCAGCTTGTGCAGAATCCCCATCCCGGGGGAGGCGCCATCGATGGCGATGACGGCAGGGACCTCCGGGACCTCCAGGCGGCGCATGTCCCAGGAGATGGTGCACACCGAGAAGGTGATCACCGTGCCGGTATCGGCCAGGGGGACCCATTCGTCGGTGGGGCGGAAGCACTGCTCGCAGAACATGCGGGGCGGGATCATCACCCGGCCGCAGGATCGGCAGCGCCGGCCGATCAGCCGGCCGTTCTTCAGCTCGGCCAGGAAGCGCCCCACCGCCACCCCGGCGTCCCAGGCGTATTCGCCCCGCAACGGCGCCCGGGCGGTGAGCACCCGTCCCTGTTCGATGTCCTCCGGCCGGAGGCCGGTGGTGGGGTAGACCCAGCGCTCCATGGGGCTTTCCTCCCCTCAGATTCCCAGGATGATCACCGTGCCGACCTGCATCAGATCCCCCCAGGCCTGGGCCAGGCCCCGTCGGGGCTGGCCGGGCACCTGGCGCTTGCCGGCCTCCCCCCGGAGCTGCCAGAAGATCTCGGCCACCTTCATCAGGCCGGCGGCCGCGATAGGGTTCCCGACCCCCAGGAGCCCCCCGGAGGGCGTGACCGGCATGTCCCCGTCCCGGTTGGCGATCCCGAGGGCGATCAACTCAGCGGCCTTCCCGCGATCCGCCAGCAGCAGCCCCTCCAGGTGATGCAGCTCCTTATAGTCGAAGGGATCATAGGGCTCCACGATGTGGATCTCCTTGCGGGGCTCCTTGATGCCGGCCATCGCGTAGGCCTTGCGGGCGGCTTCTTCCACATACGTGGGGTAGGAGAGGTCCCGGTTGGTCCAGTATTGGGTGTCCAGGGACCAGCCCACGCCTTCCACCCAGACCGGCTTGTTCGTCACCCGCCGGGCCACATGCTCGGCGGCCATCACGATGGCCACCGCCCCGTCGCTGGTCGGGGAGACGTCCAGCCGCTGCACCGGCCAGGCCAGCACCTCTGAGTTCAGCACATCCTCCACCGTGATGTTCGGATCGCCCAGCTGGGCCGCCGGATGGTCGGCCGCGTTGCGCTTGTTCTTCACCGCCACCATCGCGATGTCCCGCTTCGTGAGCCCGTATTTCGTCATATATGCGTTCATCTCGAGGGCGAAGATCCACAGGAGGTTGGGGCCCAGGGGGCGCTCCAGGGTGTGATCGAAGATGTAATTGAAGGCCGCCTGCGGGTGCGGGTGGCAGGAGGACATCTTCTCCTCACACACCACCAGCACCGTGTCGAACATCCCGCTGGCGATGTGATACCAGCCCTGGATGGCGGCGAAGACCCCGGTCCCGCCGCCCACGTAACCCCGGATGGTGGGCTTGCCCCAGGCGCCTGCCCCCGGGCTCAGATACTCCACCTTCATATGGACCCCATCGAAGGCATCGGGGGCGGAGCCCAGCACGACCGCGTCGATCTGATCCAGGGTCATCTCGCAGGACTCCAGGGCCTTGTGGGCGGCCTCCCAGGCCAGCTCCGGGCCGGTCTCCAGGGCCCGGCGCACGAACTTGGTCATCCCCGCACCGACGATGGCCACTCGCCGTCCCGCCATTTGGCCTTACCTCCTCGGGCAGATCCGCATCACCAGAGGGTTTCCACCAGGCCGGAGCGCCGGATGATCTCATCGTAGGTGACCAGAACCGCCTCATAGCGCCGGGCGATGGCCACGATCACCCGGTCGTGCAGGTCCTCGATCTCCGGCAGCTCCCGCACCAGCGCCAACAGGTTGAGGTCCAGGGGCACCACCTCGAATCTCCCCCCGCCGAGCAGCGTGGCCAGGACGGCCTCCCAGAGGGGCGGGATCAGCTCCTTCTCCTCGATCCGGATCAGCTCCAACAGGACGACGATGGGGATCAGCCCTCTGGCCTCCCCTCGCTCGATCTCCCGGAAAGCCTGCCGGGCCGCCGGGCTGAGCCGCTCATCCCGCGTGAGATACCAGATCAGGGCGTGAGTATCCAGAACGTACGTTCTCACAGGAGCCTCGGTTTCGGCGGGATCAGATCCTCCCACTCTTCATGCCACCGGGCCTGGATCTCCCGTCGCACCTGGCGCACGAGCTCCGGGTCCACCCGCTGGCCGGAGAAGGAGGGAAGATGGCGGCGGTGAGCGGCCAGGATGAAGCGCAGCACGTGCTTGAGCATCAGGACCTCGTTCTCCAGCTGCTCCAGCCTTCCGCGCAGCTCCTCCGGATGCATGGGCACCTCCGGCCGATCGCGGGGAAGTTCATCCCGCGGCGCGGGGAACCTCTCCCCCTCCTCCCGGCGGCGGACCGTTCGAGGCGCCGCCCCGATGCTTCTGGCCCGGCCACAGGGAGGCATGGCGGGTCGGCCCGAAGGGCCAGTGTTCACCGACAAGCGTTCCGGGGACATCCGGGCAAGGCCCATCGTCAGGGCTCCCGACTCAGGATGGCCACCGCGCCGGTAGCGGTGGGCAGCCCGCGCCAGGAGGCCACCAGAGCCGTGCCGGCGTGCGGGATCTGCCGGGGACCGGCCTCCCCGCGCAGCTGGAGCACCGCTTCCAGCAGCCGGGCCAGCCCGGAGGCGTCCAGGAGATGGCCTTCCCCCAGACACCCGCCGGAGGGGTTCACCGGCAACTCCCCCCCGATTTCGGTCGCCCCCTCGGCCGTCCACCATCCGGCCTCCCCGGGACGGCAGAGGCCCAGGGCTTCCAGGTGCTGGAGCTCTTTATAGGCGAACGTGTCGTCGATCTCCACCAGATCGAAGGCCCGGCGGGGCGAACGGATCCCGGCCTGCTGATAGGCGATCTCGGCCGCCCGGCGGAGGTAACGGGCGCCCTCCCAATCCCGCCCCTCCAGGGTGTAGGAGTCGGTCGCCCATCCGATCCCGCGGATCCAGATCGCCCGGTCGGTCAGGGAGCGGGCGATATCCCCCCGCGCCAGGACGATCACCACGCATCCGTCGGCCGGCTCGGCGGCCATCAGGCGGGTGAGGGGCTCAGCCAGGGGCTCGCTCCTCAGCACATCTTCGACGGTGAGATCCGCCGGGAAGGCGGCGCGGGGGTTGCGCATGGCGTTGCGCCGGTTCTTGACCACCACCCGAGCCACATGCTCCAGAGGGGTGCGCGTGGCCTCCAGGTAGCGGCGCATCTCCAGCCCGGCGATGAAGAGGGGGTGGGCATCCAGGGGGCGCTGGAAGACCGGGTCCATGGCCAGGGCGGTGATCTGGGGGAGGTTCTGGATGTTGCTGGCCTTGCTGTGGGATTCGACGGCCAGGATGCGGGCGGCCCCCGCGGCGATCTGCATCACCCCCGCGGCCAGGGCCTGGAGGCCGTCGCCGGCGATGGTATGCACCGATTTCAGCACCGCCCCCATCTGGTCCGGGACGTATTCGTCGCTGATGGCGATGCCCTCGTGGAAGTCCTCCTCCGCGGTGACCAGGCCGTCCAGGTCCCGGCGGGGATGGATCCCTGCGTCGGCGTAGGCCATGGCCGCGGCCTCGAACATCATCTCCCGGAAGGAGAGGTCGGGGGTGATCGATCGGAAGCCGCTCCAGCCCACCCCGACGATGGCCACCTCGCTCATCAGGCGTCCCATCCGCAGCCTCCGCCGTGAGGATCCGGTGCGAGACTCCCCGGGCCGGGATCGCCCGGCCCGGGGAGTATGGGAGAGCTCCCTTTACTGCGTGCCCCGCATCCGCGGGTCCAGGGCGTCCCGCAGGCCGTCCCCCAGGAAGTTGAAAGCGAACATGGTGATGGCCAGGGCGAGGGCGGGGGCCAGGGCCTGGTTGGGATAGGTGCGGATCGCCTGGGCGCCCTGGGAGATCATCAGCCCCCAGCTGGGGGTCGGCGGGTTCACCCCGAGGCCGATGAAGCTCAGGAAGGCCTCGGTGGTGATGTAGGAGGGGATGGCCAGGGTCTCGGCCACGATCAGGGGGCCGATGATGTTGGGCAGGATGTGGCGGAACATAATGCGCAGGTGCCCCGCCCCGATGGCCCGGGCGGCCTCGATGAACTCCTTCTCCCGGACCGAGAGGACCTGCCCCCGGGCCAGGCGGGCCATGTTCTCCCAGGCCGTCAGCCCGATGCCCACGAAGATAAACAACATCCCCCCGAAGGCAGCGTCGATCTTATACATCTGGATCCGGATGGCGTCCCAGACCGAGCGGGCCTCCTGGGGCACCTGACGGAAGAACACCATCAACAGGATGATGAACAGCAACCCCGGGAAAGCATAGAGAACATCCACCAGACGCATCATGATGTTATCCAGCCGCCCGCCGAAGTAGCCCGAGATCAGACCGTAGGTGGTCCCCACGATGAGGCTGATCAGCGGCCCCACGAAGGCCACCGTCAGGGACACCCGGGTCCCGTAGATGATGCGGCTGAAGAGGTCCCGCCCCACGTAGTCCGCTCCCAGCAGATAGCGGTCGCTGATCCGCGCGTAGGGCTGCATAAAGGGGAAGACCTTCACCATCCAGGCCGGGACCTTATCCCGGTCGGTCAGCACCTGCTTGTCGTAGGGATAGGGGGCGATGAGGGGTGCGAAGATCGCCACCAGGACGAGCAGGGTGACGATCCCCGCCCCGACCATGGCTGCCCGGTTGCGGGAGAGCCGATAGAGGGCGTCCTCCCAGAACCCCACCGGCCGACGGGTGGGAACCGCGAGGGCCTCTGCCCCTCGACGCATCGCCTGCGTCGCCATCGTCCACCTCGCTTCTCAAGATCAGGTGTAACGGATCCGCGGATCCAGGAAGGCGTAGGTGATGTCAACAACCAGGTTGGCGATCACCAGGAAAATGGCGTAGATCAAAATGGTCCCCATGATCACCGGGTGATCCCGGTTGGTGATGCTGGTGACGAAGTAACGGCCGAGCCCCGGGATGCCGAAGATCGTCTCCGTCACGAAGGTCCCGGTCACCAGGGCGGCGAAGAGGGGACCGAGCACCGTGACCACCGGGATGAGGGAGTTCCGAAGGGCGTGGCGGACGATGACCAGGCGCTCGGCGAGGCCTTTCGCCCGGGCGGTGCGGATGTAGTCCTCCCGGATCACCTGGAGCAAACTGGCCCGGGTGAGGCGGGCGATGAGGGCGGAGCTGGCCAGCCCCAGGGCGATGGAGGGCATGATGGCGTGCGCCGGGGTCCCCCACCCCGTCGGCGGCAGCCACTTCAGCCACACCCCGAAGACCGAGACCAGGATCGGGCCCAATACGATCACCGGCACCGAGACCCCGAAGATCGCCAGGCTCATCCCGAAGTAATCCAGGAAGGTGTTCTGGTTCAGGGCGGCCAGGATGCCCAGGGGGATCCCGATGCCTACGGCCACCAGCAGGGCGTAGACGCCCAGCTCAAAGGACACCGGCAGGTTCTGGCGGATGATGTCGTTGACGGAGCGGCTGCGGGAGGAATAGGACGGGCCCAGGTTGATCCAGAGGAAATAGCCCGGCCCGATCTTCCAGCGGATCAGCGCGTCCTCCTGGAGAGAGGTCGGCAAAGTGGGGGAATATCGGGGGACCAGGAGGTCGCGCATGTAGTAAAGATACTGGATCACCACCGGCTTATCGAGATGATATTTGGCCTCGATGTTCGCCCGGATCTCCGGAGGGAGCGGCTTCTCCCGGTCGAAGGGCCCTCCGGGCACCGCGTGCATGAGGGCGAAGGTGATCACCGTGATCACCCACAGCACCAAGAGGTTCCATAGCATCCGCCGCACGATGTAACGGAGCATCTCCCCTCACTCCTGAGACGGAGTTCCGTTCGGCTGAGCTCCGGATCGATCTCCTCTTCCCGAAAACAGGGGAGGCCGGCAAGGGTCCTCTCCCCCGGCCTCCCCTGTTATACCTCATGTCGGCTCGTTTGAACAGGAGGGGGCGGCGCGCCGCCCCCTCCTGCCGGCGTCAAGGCTCACTGCTGGATGTCCCACTTCTCGATGTGCTCCAGGCCGCCCAGCACTGAGAAGGTCCGCTTCACATACGGCTTGGTGACCGTGACGCGGGTGTACCAGTAGATGGGGATGATGGCCGCGTCCTTGGCCACCAGGATGTCCTCGGCCTGGGCGTAGAGCTCGCGGGCCTTGTTCTCATCGGTCTCCCGCAGGGCCTGATCGACCAGGCGGTCGAACTCCGGATTCCCCCACTTCGTGTGGTTGTTGTCGGAGGTGGAGTAGAACACATCCTTCAGGAAGTTGCTGGCGTGGGGGTAATCCTGGCACCAGCCCAGCCGCCAGATCTGCGGCGGGTCGGTCTGGAGGGTCTTCAGGTAGACCTTCCACTCCTGGGTCTCCAGCTTCACGTCAACGCCCAGGACCTCCTTCCACATCTGCTGGATGGCCTCGGCGATCTTGATGTGGCCCTCCACCTGGTTGACCATCAGGGTGATCGGCGGCAGGTTCTTCACATCGCCGCCATACTTCTCCTTGAGGACCTCCTGGAAGAGCTGCTTGGCCCGCTCAGGGTCATACTTCACGCCCAGGTTGGGATGGGTCTGGAGGGTGGGCGCCGCCTGCAGACCGGGCCGGGAGAACCACTGGGCCGGCTCCTGGCCGCCCTTGGTCACGTTCTCCACGATGGCCTTGCGGTCCACGGCCAGGGAGAAGGCCAGGCGCATGCGGGCATCATCGAAGGGCGGCTTGGTGACGTTGAAGCCGTAGTAGTAGGTGCACAGGACCGGCGCGATCTTCAGCTCCTGGGAGAGCTTGGGATCGGCCTTCACCCGATCGATCTCCGAGAGAGGCACGCCCGCCACATCCAGGTTGCCGGCCTCATACTCGGCGAAGGCCGGGGACTCATCCAGCATGCGGAAGACGATCTCCTCGATCTTCGGCTTGGGCACGCTGGGGATGTTGTCGGGCCAGAAGGGGTTGGCCACCATCACGATGTGGCTGTCGTGCACCCACTCCTTCATCACGTAGGGCCCATAGGAGTGGTAAGCGCCGGTCTCCGTCCAGCGATCGCCCTTCTCCTCGATCAGCCACTTGGGCTCCGCCCGCAGCATCCACAGGCCGGCGATGTTGGCGAAGAAGCCCACGGGCTCCTTCAGGGTGAACTGGATGGTGTAATCATCCAGCACCTTAATGCCGACCTTGGTTGGGTCAGTGATGGTCCCCTCGTTGAACTCCGCAGCGCCCTCGATGAAGAAGGCCGGCACGTAGGCGTATTCGCCGCCGGTCTTGGGATCCAGGGTGCGGATGGCCCCATAGTAGAAGTCGTGGGCGGTCACGTAACGGACGTTGCCCTTCTCATCCTTAACCTGCTCCACCTCCTGGCCGTTCCAGCGCACCCACGGGATGCCCTTGCGCAGGTAGAAGGTCCACACCTTGCCGTCCGGCGAGACCTCCCAGCGCTCCGCCATCCCGGGCTCCACCGCCGCCGTCTCCTCGTTCTGGCGGGTCAGGCCCACAAAGGCCAGCTCGATGATCTGGATCGAAGAGGTGTCCGTCGCCAGGGAGGGATCCAGGGTCGGGACGTCACCGGGGCCCAGGTTCAGGCGGAGGACCTTACGAGGAACCGGCGTCGGGGTGACGACCTTCTCGACGACCTTCTCTTTCTCGATCACCTGCGGGGTTGGCGTGGCCGCCGGGGCGCAGGCCGAGAGCACCAGGCCCACCAGGGCGACCAGCGAGAGCCACCACCAGGCACGTGAGCGGTTCATCGCACCTCCTCCTTTTAGCCTTGAGATGACTGACTTCTCCGCAGCGGGGCCAGCGCTGATCTCACGCCGAGCTCGAAGGCCGCTCCCCCTCCGTTCGGGCTCTGCGTTATTAGTTATAACCACCTCCGGCCGTTTTGACAAGAGGGGCCGGATCCCCGCTCCGGGCGCCGGGGGATGGCCTAGCTCCCCCACTTACCTTCCGGTGGTATGCTGGAAGAAGACCCTGATCGCCATCAGGAGGCCGGATGCCCCGACGACCCTCATCGCGCCGCAAACCGACCCGGGACGCCCTCCTCCGGACGACCGGAGGGCCGCAGGTGCAGGTGTATCTCACGCCCGAACAGGAGCGCGCCTTAGACGCCCGCCTGGCGCGCATCGAAGGGCACCTGGCCGCCGTCCGGCGGATGCTGGCCGAGCACCAGGACTGCAACAGCCTGCTGGTGCAGCTGGCGGCGGTCAAGTCCGCCCTCAACCAAGCCATCCTGATGCTCCTGGAAAGCCATATGGAGGCCTGTATCATCGCCTGCGCCATGGACGCGGAGAGCCGCTCCGCCCTGGAGGGCCTGAAGGAGGCCATGGCCATCGTCCTGCGCAAGACATGAGGCGATGAGGCGGAAACCCGCATGGACCTTTTGCAGCTGCTCTGGGGCTGGCTGGCGGATCCAAACGTCGCGTATCTCCTTCTGGTCGGCGGGATCCTGGCCGCCGTCGCCGCGTGGAGCATCCCGGGGACCGGGCTGGCAGAGGGCCTGGCCGTGCTCTTGCTGGGCCTGGCGGTCATCGGCCTGCTCCGGCTGCCCGTGAGCGCGGCCGGCCTCCTGCTGATCCTGCTGGGCTCCCTTCTTTTCCTGGGGGAGCTCTACCTCCAGAGCGGGGGATATCTGGGGCTCTCCGGGGCCCTGGCCATGAGCCTGGGCGGCCTGTTCCTGCTGCCGCCCGGCACCGGGCAACGCGTGGCCCCGGCGATCCTCATAGGGACCGCCCTAACAGGAGCGGTCGCCTCTTTCGGCCTGGCGCACCTGATGCGTCAGATGGGCCGGCGCCCTCCCCTTCAGTCCCCGGAGCGCCTGATCGGGGCGGAGGGGATCGCCCAGACGGATCTGGATCCTGAGGGAACCGTCTGGGTGCGGGGAGAAACGTGGACCGCCCGGGCTGTTGGGGAACGGATCGCGGCCGGCGAGCGGGTTCGGGTCATGGCGGTGCAGGGGCTCCGCCTGCAGGTCACCCGGGTCGCACCGCCTCCGGAAGCCGGCGAGCCGTCCGCCGACGCGCCGGATCCCGTTCCAGGGTCCATCGGGCCGACCGGCATCGGCGGGGCGATGGCCGTCCTCCTCTCCGTGCACTTCCTGGCTTTTCTGGGGTCCGGCTTCCCTCCGAACTCCCAGACCTCTGCCCCGGGGGAGGCCCTGGAAGCCATCCGCCAGCTCTCGGAACGGCTGGCCGCCCGGCCGATCGGCGAGCAGGTGGTCTTCGCCGTTCCTCTCGCCTTGATCCCAATCGCCACAGGAGCCCTCCTCGCGCTCCTCCTGCAGCTGCGGGATCGACGTTTCCTCTCCCGGATCCTGAGCTTCGCCTTGCTCGCCTCCTTCGGGGCAGCGCTTTTCTTCGCCCTGCACGAGCTGCTCTCCGCGCTGCTCGCGGCTCCCCCGCCGGTCTGGGCGGATCTCGTGCTGGGAGGACTGACCGCAGGCCTGATCCGGGAGGGACGGCGGCGCTCCTCCTGGGCCCTTTCGAACCTGATGGGTCTCCTGGCCTGCAGCGGGGCCGTCATCTACCTGGGATCTCTGCTTCCCCCGCCGGCCGCTGCGGCCCTGCTTCTGATCATGATCCTCTACGACGTGCTGGCCGTGCACATCCTGGGGCATATGCAGCAGCTGGCCCGCTGGGCCTTCGAGGAGCGCCTTCCCATGCTGTTCATCATCCCGCTGGAGATCCCCCGCGCGAAGACCCAAGGGCCCATCCTGGCCATGGGGTTCGGGGATGCCGTCCTGCCCGCCGTGCTGACGCTCTCCGCCTTGCGGGAACATCCTGCCCCGTGGCCGGCGATCGGAACGCTGATCGGCATCCTGGCGGGGCAGCTGCTCCTGACCGCCCGGCTGAGCGCCCGGCGACAGGTCCAGGCCGGGCTGCCGTTCCTGGCCGGAGGAGCACTCCTGGGCTACAGCCTGGGATATCTTCTGAGCGCCGGCGGATTCGGGTAAGCTCCCGCGAGATGGTTGCCGAATCGCCCCGGATGTGGTAGGATACCCTCCGGCTTTGCGCCTTTCCGCTCCCGCCCCGAGCGGGGGCAAACCCGTGGAAAGGAGGTCATTTCCGTGCTGATCCAGCCTGCGCCGCGCATTCGACCTTATGAGCTGATGGTGGTCCTGGATCCGGATCTCAGCCCGGAGCAGCTGGACCAGACCATCGAGCGCATCAAAGGGGTGATCACCTCGAACGGTGGGCAGATCCAGGAGGTCATCCCCTGGGGTCGCCGCCGTTTCTGTTACCCCATTCGCAAGAAGATGGAAGGGCATTATGTCCTCATGCGGGCGGAGATGCCCGCGCCGGCGACCGCCTCCCTGGAGCGCACGCTGCGCATCACCGAAGAGGTGCTCCGCCACCTCCTGGTCCGTCTGGATGAGGATTGAATGGGGGCGAGGCCGTCTCGTGGATCCGGAGAGAAGAGAAGGGAAGGGCTCCATGCGTGGGCTGAACAAGGTGATGATCATCGGCCAGGTTGGGCGGGATCCGGAGATGCGGTTCACCCCTAACGGGCGCCCTGTGACGACGTTCCCGGTGGCCACCACCCGCACCTGGATCGCCAGCAACGGCGATCGGCGGGAGGAGACGGAATGGTTCAACGTCGTGGCCTGGGGTGGACTGGCGGAGGTCTGCAAGCAGCGCCTGCGCAAAGGCATGTATGTCTATGTGGAAGGGCGCCTGCAGACCCGGGGATGGGAGGACGCGGAGGGCCGCCGGCACTATCGGACGGAGCTGGTGGCCAATGAGATGATCGTGCTGGGGGAAGGTCAAGCCGGCTCGCCATCCTTCGCAGAGGAGGCGGGCGAGGAGGAGAACGCGGAGGAGTTCCCCTTTTAAGCGGGGGATGGATTCGCCAGATCTTTATGCTGGCCGCGAAGAAGATCGCCGGGCATGACCGCGCCCGAGGATGCCCAGATCGCATGGAAGGAGGTTCGCCTTGACGGAAGATCGGAAGGAGATCGAAACACCACGCGCGGAGGCGGTGGAAGCGGCGGTGGAGAGCGCCGCCCCGGCTCCGGCGCCCGCGGCCCCGGCGAAGGCCGCGCCGACGCGCCGCTACGCGCAGCCGCCCCGGCTGTGCTATTTCTGTGTCGAGCGGGTGGCCATCGATTACAAGAACGTCGATCTGCTGCGCCGGTTCGTGAACGATCGCGCGCGCATCAAGCCGCGCCGACAGACCGGCACCTGCGCCAAGCATCAGCGACGCCTCTCCGTGGCCATCAAGCGGGCGCGCCATCTGGGGCTCCTGCCCTTCACCGCCGAGCACGTCCGCAAGTATGGCTGGGGCGGTCCCTGAACGCCTGCGGAAGCCCGGGGCCCCATGGGCCCTCCGGCATCTCCGGCATGCTCCCCCGGCCGCGCGACCGAGCGCCGGGCCGGGGGAGTTTATGGGTGCATCCTCCGAGCGCTCCTGAGGCGAGGGTATGGCCCGGAAACCGAGCAGCATCAACCGCAAGGCCCTCTCCCGGGCGGAACAGGAAGCTCGCCTGCAGCGGATTCTTCTGCTCGCCGCCGGCGGGGTCGTCCTGCTCGCCCTGCTGATCATCGCAGGGGGATGGGTTTATGAGCAGGCCATCTGGCCGGAACAGCCGGTGGCGACTGTGGACGGCCAGCCCATCTCAACCCGGGAGTTCCAGAAGCGATTCCGGTTCGCGCAGGCCGCGTTGCAACAGCAGGCCGCTTTCCTTCAGCAGGAGATCGCGGCGCTGGACCCCAACGATCCCACGCAGGGCACCATCGCGGCCATCTACCGGCAGCAGCTGAACCAGATCAACCTGCAGCTCGAGGACCCCGTGGCCCTGGGCCGGGCGGTCCTCCAGCAGATGATCGACGAGCGGCTGATCCGCCAGGAGGCCGAACGGCGGGGGATCCGGGTTTCGCCGGAGGCGGTGGATCGGGAGATCGAGCGGCGCTTCGGGTTTTTCCGGGAAACGCCCACGCCGGCGGCCTCCCCGACACCCCCGGCCACCCCTCCCGTTGGGACCGTCCTCACCGGCACCCCTACGGCGACCCCATTTCCCACGCCCACGCCGATGTCGGAAGCCAGCTTCCGGGCCCTTTACGCGGCGCGGCTCAAGCAATGGGGGGAGCTGGGGATCACGGAGGCGGACTACCGGGCCATGGTGGAGGCCGATTTGCTGGAGCAGCAGCTCCGGGAGGCCTTCGCCCGGGAGGTGCCGACCCACGAGGAGCAGGTGAACGTCCGTCTGATCACCGCGGAGACCCCGGAGCTGGCCGGCGAGCTGCGCCGTCGGATTGAGCGCGAGGGGTTCGATCCGGTATTTGAGGAGGTGAAGGCGGGCAAGGTGGTGAGCGCCACCGCCCTGGATGCGGGCTGGACCCCGGTGGGCGGGCTGGGGCCGCTATATGGGGCGGAGCTGGAGAAGATCGTCTTCGCCACGCCGGTTCTTTCGACGACCCCGGTGATCACCTCGCCCTTGGGTTTTCACATCGCCTTCGTGGCCGGCCGCGAGGATCGGGAGCTGGCGCCCGGCTATCTGCAGGCCCGCCAGCAACAGGCCTTCGAGGACTGGCTCCAGCGCCAGCGCAACGATCCGAACCGCGTTCGCTATTTCGACTGGCAGAACCGCATCCCCCGCCAGAGCCTCAGGGGGACGGACTCCCGGCGGTAGAAGCGGGCCTCCCCGGCAAGAAGGTGCAGATCGAAATTTCCTCCTTCGGCCACCGCCCGGTCGCGTCTCCTAAGGAACTGGAGCAAGAAAGCGCGCCCATCCATCTTGCAGATGGCGTGGCTTCGGGAACTGCGGGGTAGCGATCTTTTTGAGGACCTCTCGCGGGCTCTTTCTGCTTCCAGCCCTTCGTCCGCGCTCGTGGGGCGGGAAGGGCCTTGCGGCTATGCCCTCCGGCCAGCGACCGGCGGAGCCAGCGCGATATCCTCCAGGATAACCCGCCGGAACACTTCCGGGTCGCCGAAACGCTGACGGGCATCCAGAATCTCGATGCCGGCGATCCGCCCATCGGCCGCATAATCGATCGCCACGCCCTCCGCGACATGCTGAGTGGTCACAGTGGTTTCCAGGAAACGAATGTAGAGCACGTCTACCTCGGCATCATACATGATCCTCATATATCACCTCTCCCACGTCAGAAATAATACACATAGACTGTGATAACGACGATTTCATCGGACTCTTCCACAAAGATGGGGCGGACTTGCTTTGTAGTGTAGAATTTGCCGTTCCAATCCCGTCCGTAGTCGAAATTCTTTCGACACTCCCATCTTCCCTGTCGAGCGGGCTGCCAAGGGGCGGTCTGAATCGTTTCCTTCACCTCCTCTTCTGTCGCCCCGCGATATCCTATCATTTCACGGGCATGCCCTGAAAGCCGAATTGGCTTCATGAGACAGAACCCGAATCGATAAAGGGTGGGAGCCGGAGAGCAAAACGCCCCGGGCCCCAAGGCCCGGGGCGTTGCGTGGAGCAGAGGCGGCGGTGGGAATCGAACCCACGTCTGGGGTTTTGCAGACCCCCGCCTGGGCCACTCGGCTACGCCGCCACAGAGCGGGCGACGGGACTCGAACCCGCGACCTCCTCCATGGCAAGGAGGCGCTCCACCAGCTGAGCTACGCCCGCCTGGAGTGCCGAGAGGCGGAGTCGAACCGCCGACCCCCCGGTTTTCAGCCGGGTGCTCTACCAACTGAGCTATCTCGGCCCTTTCCACAAAGAATATGTAACACGGGTGGGGAGGTTTGTCAAGGTTCCCCGCCCGATGCCCTGAGGAGAAGGGGCGGCCGGACCCCTGGACGGGGATCAGGCCGCGCTTACCTCCTCCCGGACGAAGCATTCGAGGATGTCGCCCACGGCGAAGTCGTGGAATCCCTCCAGCCCGACGCCGCACTCATACCCGGCCCGCACCTCGGTCACATCGTCCTTATAGCGCTTGAGGGAAGCGATGCGGCCCTCATGGATCTTCTGGCCCCCTCGCAGGACCCGCACCAGGGCGTTGCGGCGGATCTCCCCGTCCCGGACGTAGCAGCCGGCGACCTGGCCGCCCTTCACCTTGAAGACCTGGCGGACCTCTGCGTGGCCGAGGATCCGCTCCTGGATGGTGGGAGCCAGCATCCCCTTCAGGGCCTTCTCCAGATCCTCCTCGATGTGATAGATCACGGAATACACCCGGATGTCCACCCCTTCGCTCTCAGCCAGTCGTTTCGCGGCCGCGTCCACCGGGACATTGAACCCGATGATGATGGCGTCCGAGGCCGCGGCCAGGGTCACATCCGAAACGCTGATCTCACCGGCGTCGGCGTGGAGGATGTTCAGCTGAAGCTGATCTTTAGCGTGCCGCTCCACCAGCCGCTGTAGAAGGCCCACGATGGGCTCGATGGAGCCCTGAACGTCCGTCTTGATGATCACATTGAACTCCCGGACCTTCCCGGCCTGCATCCGGCGGTAAAGGTCCTCCAGGCTCATCCGCCGGACCTGGCGCTGGCGCTGGCGCTCCGCCGCCCGGCGCTCGGCGAGCTCCCGGGCCTGGCGCTCGCTCTCCACCACCTCGAACAGATCCCCCGCCTCTGGCACGTCCGAGAGCCCCAGCACCTCCACCGGGGTGGAGGGCGGCGCCTTCTTCAGCGGGCGGCCGCGGTCATCGAACATCGCGCGGACGCGACCGTAGGTCGCGCCGGCCACGATGATGTCGCCCTGCTTCAGGGTGCCGTTCTGGACCAGGAGGGTGGCCACCGGCCCCCGCCGGTCGACCCGGGCGTCGATCACCGTGCCCACCGCCGGGCGGTCCGGGTTCGCTTTGATCTCCCGGGTCTCGGCCACCAGCAGGATCGCCTCCAGCAGGTCCTCGATGCCGATGCGCTGCTTGGCCGAGACCTTCACCACGATGGTGTCGCCGCCATACTCCTGAGGGACCAAGCCGAGCTCGGCGAGCTGGCTCATGACCCGTTCGATGTTGGCCGTGGGCTTGTCGATCTTGTTGAGGGCCACGATGATCGGCAGGCGGGCGGCCCGGGCGTGGGCCAGGGCCTCCCGGGTCTGGGGCATCACCCCATCGTCGGCAGCCACCACCAGCACCGCGATGTCCGTGACCTGGGCGCCCCGGGCCCGCATCTGGGTGAAGGCCTCGTGGCCCGGCGTGTCCAGGAAAGTGATCTTGCGCCCGTTGTATTCCACCTGATAGGCGCCAATGCGCTGGGTGATCTGCCCCACCTCCTGGGCCGCTACGTTGGTGCGCCGGATGGCATCCAGCAGGGTGGTCTTCCCGTGATCCACATGCCCGAGGACCACCACCACCGGCGGCCGCGGCTTGAGCTTGGAGGGATCCTCCCCGGCGTAGAGGCGTTGCCATAGCAGCGAAGGGCCTTCCTCCTCCACCGCCTCGGGAGGGCGCTGCTCCCGGGGCTCAAAGCCGAACTCGTGGGCCACCAGGGCAGCGGTCTCGTAATCGATGCGCTGATTGATGCTGGCCATGATGCCGTTGTGCATCAGGACCTTGATGACATCGATGGGGCTGACCGACATCAAGGCGGCCAGCTCGCGCACCGTGATGGTCGCCGGGATCTCGATCTCCTTCCGACCGTTCTGCCGCATCCCCTCCTCCTTTCATAAGCCCTGAATCGCGCCCGGCCCTCGAAGGGGCCGGGCCATGCGGTGATCTCCGTCATCCAGCCGGTCCGCTCCTCACGGAACACCGGCACGAAAACCGGCACGGTGGCCCAGGCCGACCGTGCCGGCGGATCCGGGAGGCCTCACAAGCCGGGGAGCGCCCGGCTCGCGCGATGCCCCGCTCCGGGTCACATCAATCCTCTTCCTCCGGCAGGGTCGAGGCGTAGGCCACCAGGGCCATCCGATCCTCCTCCGGCATCGCCTCGATCCGCAGGGCATGCTCCAGGCGCCCGTCCTTCAGGGCGCGCTCCCAGCAGGAACGACGGGGGTGCAGATACGCCCCCCGACCGGATTTCTTGCCGGTGGGATCGATCTGCACGCGGCCCTCCGGCGTGCGGACGATGCGGATCATCTCCCGCTTCGCCTGCACCTGCCGGCAGCCCACGCATGTGCGCTGTGGGATGTGTTTCCGGACCATCGCGCTCCGCTCCGGATCGCGCCGATCTCCATCCGCTCATGATGTGAAGATCCGATCCACCTCGATCTCAAACCCCTCCAGCAGCCGGGAGCGAGCCCGCTGGCCTGACCCCCACTTCCCAACGAGCTCATACGCGCCGCTTTCCAGCCCGTAGATCTCCACGGTTCGGGCCTCCGGGTCCACGATCCAGTATTCCCGCACCCCCGCCCGGGCATACTCCACAAACTTCTCCACCCGATCCGTCCGACGGGTGGCCGGGGAGGTCACCTCCACTACGAGATCGGGAACCCCGCAGGCCTGCTCTCCGATGCGATCCATGTGCTCGCGAGCGATGAAAAAGACGTCCGGCTCCCGGATCTTGCCCGCCCACAACCGGACGGGGAGGGGAGCGAAGCGCACTACACCCAACCGGCGTTCCTGCACAAAGGCATGGAGGGCCAGGAAGATGTTCTGCAACGCCGTCTGATGGCTGTATGTCGGGTGCGGCGGCACCACCAGCCTCCCCTCCGAGAGCTCCACGATCCGATTGCGATCCGGGAGCATGAAGTATTCCTCCTCCGTCCACTGTCCCGGAGGAGGATAAAGCTCCGCCACCTCAATCGTCCGCGCCCGCTTCCTCAGGCCTTTCATTCCGGCGCCTTCCCGGCCTTCTCGCGCTCACACCCCCGAAAGGATCCGCGTCAAGCACGCCGCCGCAGGCGCCAAGAGATCCGGCTCCCGCACCACGTCTAAGAGCCCCCGAAGAGGAGGATGAGCTCCTTCTGCGGACCCACCACCACAACCCGCATGGGCCTTACTCCTCCAGCCAGTCCCGCACCCGGCCGCCGCGCATGCGTCGCAACCAGGTCTCATCCTCGAAGTCCACCTCGTAGCGGACCCGCCGGCGCTCCTTCGCCTTCCCCGCCTTCTTCCGCCGGCGGCGTTCCTCTTCCTCCTCATCTTCGTCTGCATCCTCTCCCAGCACCGCTTCGGCTTCAACCTCCACTTCCACCCCACCCGGTTCGGGTTCGGGGACCCCGAAGGGCTCCGGGAGCGCCTCCGGGACGGAGAGCGCTTCGGCAGGCTCCGGGGTCGCCTCCCGGGCGTCCGGAGCGGGCTCCGGGAGGACGACCGGCTCCGGCTCTGAAGCGGAGGCCGCCTGCACCGCGACCGGTTCCGGCTCCGGGGACGGGGCGGCCTCTGCGACCGCCTCCGGGAGCTCCTCGGCGGCCGCGGGAGCGGGCTCCAGGGCCTCTGCCGCCGGCGGGGCCTCGACCCGGGCCTCCTTCTGGGCCTTGCGGCGAGCCCGTTCGGCCTCCCGCCGGGCCATATAGGCCTGGTAGGCGGCCTCCAGGAAGGTCCGGGCATCCCGGAGCTCCTCGGCCGTCCAGGTGAGGTTGGGCTGCGCTTTATGGCGGGCCAGCGCCTCCTGCATCGCCGGGATCAGGCGGGCCGCCTCGCCCATGCGCTCCCGCAGCTCGGGGTCTTCCACCCGCGGCAGCCACTGCTCCAGGGCCTCGGTGAGGCTATGGATGTCGATCCGCCAGCCGGTGAGGCGGGCCGCCAGACGGGCGTTCAAGCCCTCCCGTCCGATGGCCAGGGAGAGCTGATCGTCCGGCACCACCACCTGGGCCGTCCGCTCCGATCGTTTCTCCTCAAAAAGGTGCACCGTCAACACCCGAGCCGGGCTCAGGGCCTTGGCGATGAAGACCGTCGGGTCGGGATGCCACTCAATGACATCGATCTTCTCGCCGCCCAGCTCGTGGACCAGGCTCTGGATCCGCATGCCGCGCTGGCCGATGCATGCGCCCACGGGGTCGATGTTGGGCTGCGTGGCGGCCACTGCCACCTTGGTGCGCTGGCCGGGCTCCCGGGCGATGGCCTTGATCTCCACCAGACCGTTGTAGATCTCCGGCACCTCCGTCTCCAGCAGCCGCCGGATCATGTTCTTGTGGGTCCGGGAGAGGATGATCTGCGGCCCCCGCGGCGTCTGGCGCACCTCAGCCAGGTAGGCCCGAATGCGCTGATGAGGCTGGAGCCGCTCCCCGGGCACCATCTGGTTACGGGGCAGGATGGCCTCCGCCCGGCCCTGGGCGAGCAACACCGTGGCCCCCTGCGGGGTGACCGCCTGGACCACCCCGTGGACGATCTCCCCTTCCTGCTCGGAGAAATAGCGGTAGAGGTGCTCGCGCTCCGCCTCGCGGATGCGTTGCAGGATGATCTGGCGGACGTTCTGGGCGGCGATCCGCTGGGCGAAGTTCGCCGGCGTGACGTCCACCCGCAGGGTCTCCCCCACCCGGACGTCCGGACGGATCCGTCGCGCCTCCTCCAGAGAGATCTCCACGCGCGGATCCCGGACCTCCTCGACCACGGTTTTCTGGGTGAAGATCCGAACCTGGCCGTTCTCCAGGTCGATCTCCACCTCGACGGCCTGGGTGCTCGCCGTTTCCGTCATGCGGCGGAACACCGTGGCCAGCGCGCCCTTGAGCACCTCCACCACCACCTCGCGGGGGAGGTTCCGCTCCGTTGCGATCTGGTTGACGGCAAGCAGCAGCTCGCTCTTGGCCATCCTCTCGTTCTCCCTGACCACCCGGCTGGGAACAGGCTTGGACCCACCCGCCTTATCAACAACACAGGGGCGCATCCCGCGCCCCTGGTTGCATTGGCTTCGTTTGATCAGACTGCAATTCCATTTTAACACGGAATGGGGAAGCGTCAAGCCCGTCCCGCTTATCCGCGACGGAACCAGTCCGGGGGTGGCTCCCAGTTCTCCGGGATGAGGAGGGGTCGAAGCCGGCCGCTGGCCTCCGGGGGACCGATGATCCCCAGCTCCTCCAGGCGGTCGATGAGGCGGGCCGCTTTGGGGTAGCCGATGCGCAGCTTCCGCTGGAGCAACGAAGTGGAAGCCCCGCGATGGCGCTTGATGACCTCCAGGGCCTCCCGCAGCAGGGCCTCCTCGTCCATCTCCTCGCCCTCGATGCGGCTGACGGCGCGCCCGCTGCCCACCTCCAACGGGGTGACCATCCCCTCCCAGGGGGCGGGCTCCGGCCGCTCATCGGCGTAGCGCTCCTGCCAGAAGCGCACCACCCGCTCCACCTCGGCGTCGGAGACGTAGGCTCCCTGCACCCGCACCGGCTTCCCCTGGTCGGGCGGCAGGAAGAGCATATCGCCTCGCCCCAGCAGCGTCTCCGCCCCCGGCATGTCCAGGATCACCCGCGAGTCCACCGACGAAGCCACCGCAAACGCAATCCGCGCCGGAAAGTTCGCCTTGATCAGCCCCGTCACCACGTCCACGCTCGGCCGCTGCGTGGCGATCACCAGATGAATCCCCGTCGCCCGCGCCATCTGCGCCAGCCGCGTGATGGTCCGCTCCACATCCACCGGCGCCGCCATCATGAGATCGGCCAGCTCATCGATGAACAGCACGATATACGGGAGCCGGGGCTCCCCCGCCGCCTCCGCCCGGGCGTTGAAGTCGCTCAGGTTACGGGCGCCGACCGCCGCGAACTGCCGGTAGCGCTCCTCCATCTGTCGGGTCAGCCAGCGCAGCACCCCCACGATGCGCTCGATCTCGAACTCCACCTTCCCGTAAAGGTGCGGCAACCCGTTCCACCGCACCAGCTCCACCATCTTGGGATCGATGAGGACCAGCCGCAGCTCCTCCGGGGTGTTGTTGTAAACCAGGCAGGTGATCAGCGCGTTGATGCACACCGACTTGCCCGAGCCGGTGGTCCCGGCGATCAGCAGATGCGGCATCGCCGCCAGGTCGGCCACCACCGGCCGTCCGGCCACATCCCGCCCCAGGGCGATGGCCAGCGGGGAGCCCACCTTCCGGAACTCCGGGGAGGCGAGCAGCCCCCGCAGGCGCACCACGTGGATCTGCTGGTTCGGGACCTCGATGCCGATCAGGCCGCGGCCGGGGACCGGCGCTTCGATGCGCAGGGAGGGCGCGGCCAGGGCGAGGGCGAGGTCGTTGGCCAGGGCGGCGATCTGGGCCACCCGAACCTTCTGGCGGCGCACCTCGCCTTCCGGCCCCGGCCGTTCGATGTAGCCCGGCAGCAATCCAAACTGGGTGACCGCGGGGCCCTGGGTGGCCTCCACCACCCGGGCCTCCAGCCCGAACTGGCGAAGGGTCTCCTCGATGATGGCCGCTTTCTGCCGGATCTCCTCCGGGGAGACCGCCGCCGGCTCCTCTTCCTCCAGCAGGTCCAGCGGCGGCAGCCGCCGATCCCGCTTGACCCGGGCGGGGCGGGAGGGCGAGGCGGTGACGATCTTCAGGTCCGCCGGGGCCGGCCGGGAAGGCTTGGGCGCAGGGGGCTTCGCAGGCACCGGGGCCGGCTGAGGCGCCGGCGCGGCCGGCGCAGGGGCTTCCACCGGAGGCGGGGAAGGCAGTCCGGAGCGGGCCAGCGCGAGCCAGCCGCTCACCCCGGTCAGCCCGATCAGAAGGACCGTCCCCATCCCCGGTCCCAGCGGCGTGGAGACCGCCGTCCACACCAGCCAGCCCAGGGTTCCCCCACCCTCGCCTCGCTCGATGATCTCCCAGGGCGCCCCGCCGTCCAGCAAGGCCAGACCGTGGGCCAGGCCGAACAGCCCCAGGGAGGCGACCTCCAGGGCCAGGAGGCGCCAGCCGTTCGGGAGCGGAGCCCGCCCCATCGTCCGCAAGAGGATCCAGCCCCCCATTCCGACCCAGCTCAGGGCCACGGGGAGGCTGCCCCAACCGAAGAGGCGCCGCAGCAACCCGGCCCACAGATCGCTCCACCGGCCCGGGCTGAGCCCCAGCAAGGTCAGCCCCGAGAACAGCCCCAGGCCGATCAGCAGCCAGGCGACGATCTGCCGCTCCCGCCGCCCGAAGGACGGCGTGCCATACCAGCGGGGCGGGCCCAGACGGCGAACCCACTCCGGCAGCGTGGGCGAGGAGGACTGTCCGTTCCGGCCCGCGCGGGGCAGGCGATCGCGAGCCGGTCGGGCGTGGATCGTCCGCGTGCGCCGTTTCATCCTGACCGAGATCCTTCCGGATCCATCAAACGTCGGCCTCCAGGCCGCGTCGGCTCAGCGCGATCCGCCGGGCCGCCGGGTCGATGCTCAGGATCCGAACCCGCACCCGCTGGCCCTCCCGCACCGCCTCCCGGGGATGATCCACCGTCGCCCCCAGCTCCGAAATATGCAGAAGCCCCTCCACGCCTTCTTCCAGACGGACGAAGGCCCCGAAATGCGTGACGGTGGTGACCACCCCCTCCACCACCTGGCCCACCCGATAACGTTGCGGGAGGGTCTCCCAGGGATCCGGCTGCAGGCGCTTGAGGGAGAGCTGGACCCGGCGCTCCTGAGGGTTGACCTCCAGGACCAGCACCTCGAGCTCCTGGCCTGCGCGGACCACCTCCCCGGGGTCGTTGACCCGACCCCAGGACATCTCCGAGAGATGCAACAGCCCCTCGAACCCGCCCAGATCCACAAAGGCCCCAAAGGAGGTCACCTTGGTCACCACCCCGCGGCGGACCTGGCCGGGCCGCAGCTCGGCGAAGAGGGCCTCGACGCGGCGGGGATCCTGATGGGCCAGCCGTTCCGAGAGGACGAAGCGGCCGCCCACCTCATCGACCTCGATGGCCCGAACCTGCAGGGTCTGGCCGATATACCGGGCGAGGGCGGAGGCGCGGGAGGGCCCGTCCAGGGCGTTGGGGAAGTGCAGGAGATGAGAGGCTGGGACGAACCCTCTGGGCAACCCTTCGGCCTGGACGATCAGCCCGCCGCGGTTGTAGCCCACCACGGTGACGGTAAGGGGCTGGCCCGACTCCAGACAGGCCCGGGCAGCCCGCCAGTCCGGCTCCCCGGCTCCCAGATCCCAGGGCCCCGGCATCGGGATCGGGCGTCCCTGCCCCATCCCCAGGCCCTCCCAGATCTCTTCCGGCTCGGCCTCCGGGGCCGGCCATCGCGCGAACTCCCCCTGCTCCATCAGAGCGGTCCAGTATTCCTCCGAGGGCGGCACGTAACCCGGCTCGGTGACGCGCATTCGACGCTCCTCCTTCCCCAAGCCTGCGCTTCCTCCGTCAGCCCATTATAGCGCGGAGCGGGGAGGTCTATCCGAGGGCCAGCAGGAGCAGGGGAACACCGAGGAAGGCGGCCAGGAAGAACCCGAGGAGCAGCGGATGCCTCAGCCCGCCCTCGAAGACGGCTGCGAGCAAGCGGCAATAAGATGCGTAGCCCAGGGCGAGGATCCCCAGGGAGATCCAGCCGACGCTCAGGATCTCCGTCAGCACCACACCCGCCGCGGCCGGGTTCCCCAGCATCAGGGCTGCGAAGAGGGTGTCTACGAAGGTGCTGATGTTGGCTCCCATCACGTAGGGGATCAGCCGCTCCCGACGGATCCATCCGCGGGCGACAGAGGGGACCAGCAGCCCGATGGAGACGGACACGGACATGGTGAGAGCGGTGACAGCCAGGCCGACGCGGAACATCGGCCACGGCGAATCGTCCGGGGGATCGTCGCCGGGGGATCGCAAAACGGGCAGCGGTATCGCGCGATCCAGCGCCTGCAACGCCAGGCCGATCAGGAAGAAACCCAGGAGGAACAGGCTGCCCCCCACCACCTCCTCCGGAACGGGACGGCCGGCCAGGCGCCCCAGCCCGCCTTGCAGGGCCTGCTCCACCGCCGCCGCCAGCGCGCGGACAGGGCTCAAGGGCGACGGAAGATCCATCGGCAGCCGGACGGGAACCCAGCGGATCGGCGTGTAGGCGAGCAGGAGAAGCCCCAGGGCGGTGGCAGGGAAATAGGTGGTCGCAGTCACCCAGAACGTCACGAAGCCGGCCGTCAGGCTGTCCCGCCGATGACCTCCTCGCAGGACATAGCTCCAGCCGATGAGGAAGAGGACGAAGGAAGCACCCAGTCGGGATCCGGTGAGCATGGTGAGGGCAGCGGCTGGGGAGAGCAGATGAGCATCCTGCATGCTGACGGCCGCCGCCGCCACCGGCGACCCGCTGAGGGCCAGGCAGGCCATCAGCCATCCCAGCCCCAGGCTGCGTCCGGGCGAAAGCGGCCTGCCGGAGCTGAGCAGCGGAGGCGCCAGCCGGGAGGCTCCGTCCCGCATCATCACCAGGGCGAGCAGGAAGAAGAAGAGCCCCCCCGCTCCCCAGATCCCCCGCCGGATCCCGAGCCTGCGGAATCCCTCCCACCGCCTCACGCCGCCCATCCCATCGGCCGGATCTTGAAGGGGAGCGCTCCCCTCACGAGTCCTCGCCCGGATCCGAAGGAGGTTCCAGTCCCTCCAGGTCTCGCCAGCGGCTGCCCTCCTCCGGCGGGCCGATCCATCCGCGAGCTTCCATCAGGTCGATCAGGCGGGCTGCCCGGTTGTAGCCGATGCGCAGCTTGCGCTGGAGCAGCGAGATCGAGGCCCGCCGGTGAAGCCGCACGATCTCGATGGCCCGCTGCAGCAGGACCTCATCGCTTTCGTGGTCCCCTTCCTCCTCCGGCTCGCGCACCGGGGGTTCGGGGACGGGCTCCGGGGCCGGTCGGGGGACGCGCACCGGGGACGCCCGACGCTCCGGGACCGGTCGGGCGAGGCCCCGGATGCCCTTCCAGTAAGTCACGACGCGTCGGATCTCCTCGTCGGAGACGAAGCATCCCTGGGCGCGGATGGGCTGGCCCTGGTCGGGCGGCAGGAAGAGCATATCGCCCCGCCCCAGCAACGTCTCCGCCCCCGGCATGTCCAGGATCACCCGCGAGTCCACCGACGAAGCCACCGCAAACGCAATCCGCGCCGGAAAGTTCGCCTTGATCAGCCCAGTCACCACGTCCACACTCGGCCGCTGCGTGGCGATCACCAGATGAATCCCCGTCGCCCGCGCCATCTGCGCCAGCCGCGTGATCCGCCGCTCGGTCTCCTCCGGCGCGGTGATCATGAGATCGGCCAGCTCGTCCACCACGATGACCAGGTAGGGGATGCGGGGCTCGCCCCGCTCCGCCATCCGCCGGTTGTAGTCGGCGATGTGCCGGACGCCGACGGCGGCGAACTGGCGGTAGCGCCGCTCCATCTCCCGCATGGCCTCCTGGAGCACCCGGGGGACCTTCTCGATCTCCACCACCACTGGCGTCCACAGATGGGGGATGCCGTTATAGGGCGTCAGCTCCACGCGCTTCGGGTCGATGAGGATCAGCCGCAGGTCCTCGGGCGTGCAGGTGCACAGCAACGAAACCAGGATGGCGTTCAGGGCCACCGACTTCCCCGAGCCCGTCGCCCCGGCGATCAGCAGATGGGGCATCGCCGTGAGGTCGGCGACCAGAGGCTCCCCGGACACCGTCTGTCCCAGAGGGAGGCGCAGGGGAGAGGACAGCGCGCGATACGCCTCGCTCTCCATCACGTCCCGCAGGCGGACGAGGGCGGGGCGCTCGTTGGGGATCTCGATGCCCACCAGGCCCCGCCCGGGGATGGGCGCCAGCACGCGGACCGTGCGCGCGGACAGGGCCAGGGCGAGATCGTCGGCCAGGGCGGCGATCTGGGCCACTTTCACGCGGGTGGCCCGCCCGCCCCGGGAGATCTGGCCCGGCTCCAGGCCGAACAGGGTCACCGTCGGCCCACGCTGGACCTCCACCACCCGGGCCTCCACCCCCAGGCTGCGCAACGTCTCCTCGATGATCCGCGCCTTCTCCCGGAGCTCCCCTTCATCGATCTCCACCTCCTCCCCGGGATCCAGGATCTCCTCCAGCCGGGGGAGGGTCCACTTCGGCCCCACCGGGGCGATGGGCAGCGGCGCCTCGAGGCGCTCCTCCTCCGGCTCCTCCCGGGCTTCAGGCCCCACCGAGGGAAGGGCCTCCGGCGTGCCCTCCCCCAGGATCCGCGGCGGGGGGTTCGGCGGGGCGGGAGGTGAAGCCGGCGGGGGAGGCGCAGGAGTCGGGCGGTGGATCCGAACCGCGCGCGCCGATGGCCGGATCGCCTGGAGGGAGCGAACTCCCCGGATCACCCACTCCAGCGGGCGCTCCGGCGGGAAACGGAAGGTCAGCATCAGGCCCGCCCAGAGCATGCCGAAGCCGACCAGCCAGGTCCCGGCGGGACCCAGGTTCTCTTGCAGGAGGCGGGCGAGGGTGGCTCCGGCCGCGCCCCCCGCCCCGCCGAGGAGATGAAACGTCAGCAGAAGCCATCCGTAGAGAATGAGCAAGCCCGGGACCAGGGAGCGATGGGGACGAGGGGCCTGTTCGAAGCGCCGGATCAGGACCCACGCCCCGCTGGCCGTCATCCCGAGGGGGAGGACGAAGACCCCTCCGCCGAGGAGAGCGGTCAACGCGTCCACCACCGGCTTCGGACCCAGGCTCAGCAGGCCGAGGCCCAGGAGGATCCCCCCCAGGAAAAGAATCAGGCCCAGCAGGTCCAGCTGCTGATCCAGGGTGAGAGAGAACGGCCATGCGGGCCGGAACGGACGGGCGGACGCCGGCTTGCGGGCGCCACCGGCCTTCTCCCGGGTCTTCCCGCCAGCCTTCGCGCGTCGTCGTTCGGGGGCGGTCTGCTTTCGAAGACGGGCCAAAACACCTTCCTCCCGCTCAGATCCAGGATCGGAATGCGGGTCTCACCCCTGGGGAGGGAATCCGCAACTCGCGGAACCGGCCGCTGGGGATCCGGGGCGCTCACTTCCAGATCCCCGGGATGGGCGTCCCACAGCGATAGCAGGTCCCCCGCCCGCTGAGGTGATCCACCAGGATCCGGAAGCCGTGGCGGGCGATGAGCAGGGCGTCACAGTTCGGGCAATACGTGTTCTCGAAAGGCCCCACCCGGCCCGGCAGGTTGCCCGCGTAGACGTAGCGCAGGCCAGCGGCCTTCCCGATCTCCGCCGCCCGGATCAACGTCTTCGCCGGCGTCCAGTCCCGGTCGGTCATCTTGTAATCCGGATGGAAGGCCGTCACATGCCATGGGATGTCCGGCGAGATGGAGGCCAGGAACTCCGCCGCGTCCCGCAGCTCCTCGTCGGAGTCGTTGAAGCCCGGCACCACCAGGGTGACCACCTCCAGCCACAGGCCGCTCTCATAGACCATGCGGATGCCTTCCAGGACGTTCTTCAAGGGCATCCCCAGGGCCCGGTAGTTTTTGTCGCGCATGCTCTTCAGGTCGATCTTGTAGCCGACCAGGTAAGGGCGGAGATACTCCAGCACCTCCCGGGTGAGGTTGCCGTTGGAGACATAGACGCACCGCAGGCCCTGGGCGACCGCCTCCTTGAAGATGGCCACCGCCCACTCCGAGGTGATCAGCGGCTCGTTATACGAGCTCCCCACCAGCTGCGCGCCATACCGCTTCGCCAGGGCCACCAGCTGCTGGGGGGTCGCAGGAACAGGGCGAACTCCCGCCTCCTCATCCCGCAAGGCCTGGGAAACTTGCCAGTTTTGACAATTGGACGCGGCAACAAAACCCGGAAGATAGGTGTGATCCTCTTCAACCTCAAGATTGAAAACATAGCCGGAGAAGGGCCGCCGTTCAATGCGCCGTATCGGGATGTAGTAATAGCGTTCGTCCATCCAGCAGCCCCTGACCTGACCATGGAGGCGCCAGCGAACTCGATGCAACCACTGGGCCCGCTGGACGGATCGCCCCTGAATAGGAGTCTGCGTGGTGGGGTAAGTGCGCAACGAGGGGAAACGACCACAACGCAAAAGCAACCAGGCGATCCCATAGGCAAGGTGCGGCGAAACCGACGCAACGTCCACATAGCCATCCCGGGAGATCGTGCCGTCGCCGGCCACGTAGGCTTCCAGGAAAGCTCGCACAACCGGTTCAGGAGCCCAGAGCAGCGGCGCGGGGACACGTTTGTTGCGCGCGCGAGTGCCACAGAGGGCTTTGAGCAGCAGGCCCAGCGAGCTCTTGTAAACAACCACTGCAACCGTTGTCTCTCGCCGGTGGAGCATGCCTTCGACGCCAAAGAGATCCCGAAGCAACGATAAAACCCGTCGGGCCAGTTCTTCTTCATGGGGCCCGAAGGAGAAGGTGATCATCATGGAATTGGCGCGCCGATCGTCCTCCCAGACGCTTCCTTCCGCGCAGTAATATCCCAGCAGCTCCGCCAGCGCTTCGTTCAAGGGCAAACGGGCTGGGATCCCCGGAACGTGTTCGTTGAACACCCGGACCCGATCCCCTTCCACACGGATGAGCTTGGCCCGTCGGTTTGCATCGGCGTGAGCGCGCATAGAGGCGCCCCTGAGGGTCCTTACCCCTTTGCCCCGACGCATTCGGGAGAGATCCACGACCTGCGCCAGCCACATTGCCACATCCAGCTCGTGGGCCGATGCGCTTGAGCAGACTTCGAAAGAACGGGGGATCACTAAGCAGTAATCCGAAGAGAGCTGTTCCGCTCGGATCCACTCCGGTTCCTGGATCTTCCCCCTGCGCGGGCGCGGGATCGCCAAGAACCGATGGTCAGGCGTGCATTCGATGGCCGGTAGAAAAGCCGGATCGATGCGGATGATGTCCCCTTCATACCGGTGACGAAAGACGGCCCGGATCTTGCGCAGACGCCCGAGATGGGAAAACGTATACGCCTCTTCTAAGAGCCCGATCTCGCCATCCGGATTGGCCTGAACCCGCAAGGCTTGACGGAAAAGCTCCTCCAGAGAGAAAAGACCTCGCTGAGTCACCACAATGGTTTCACCGGTGAAACAGTAGCTGCAATGCAGATCGCAGCCTAACATCCCGAAAGTCAGCGTGTAAGAGCCGGGGAGGACATGAAAGAACGGCTTCTTCTCCGTGGGATCCACCTGGAGGGCGGCCACATATCCCCAGGGGACGTAGAGGGTGCCGTCCCGGTTGAAGCGGACCTGGCAGATCCCCCGCCGGCCGGGACGGATCAAACAACGGTGGCCACAGGCGTAACAGCGCACCGAGCCGTCCGGGAGCCGCTCATAGAGCTCTCCGGGCCGGGTCAACGCATCCAGCACCTCCGCCAGCGTCCGAACCTCCGCCATCGCCCACCCCTTTCTCCGAGCGCCCCTTCCCTCGGGAGGAAAGGCTTCCAGGCCTGAGGGAAAGCCTGAGAGAGACGCCCGCGCTCTCCCTTCATTTTAAACCCAAGTAGGACAACTGCGAGCAGTTGTCCTACAAGGCGGCGAGGCCCGGAAAGCGGGCGTTCACCACTGCATCCAGGGGTGAGCGGCCCCGTCCGGGGCGATGAGATAAATGGTCAGCGGCCCGGTCCGGGCGCCGCCCATCCCGGGGGAGCCCGGCGGCATGCCGGGGAGGGCGATCCCGAGGGCCGAGGGGCGTTCCGCCCACAGGCGGGCGATGGCCTCCACCGGCACATGCCCTTCCACGACATAAGGGCCGATCCGGGCCGTGTGGCAGCTCCACATCGCCTCCGGGATCCCCCACTGCCGCTTCAGGGGCGCCAGATCATCCCGGTCCACCACGTGGACCAGGAGGCCATGGCCCCGGAGATAGCGGATGTATTCCTCGCAGCAGCCACAGGTGGGGGTCTTGTAGACGGTGATCACCTCCCCACCCAGCCCGCCCGGCGGGCGCGCCGGGGCGGAGGCGCCGCATCCGGTGAGGAGCAGGATCCCGAGGATCCCGATCGTCCGGCCGCGTCCGCCGATCCCCCGAATGGACATGGTGCACCTCCGCAAGAGGTTCGCCATCCGCCGCCCCTCAGCTCCGAAATCCCCGCAAGCGCAGGGAGTTGGTCACCACGAAGATGGAGGAGAACGCCATGGCCCCTGCGGCCATCATCGGATGGAGCAAACCGAGGGCCGCCACCGGGATCAGGATCACGTTGTAGAAGAAAGCCCAGAACAGGTTCTGGCGGATGGTGCGCATGGTGGCCCGGGAGAGACGGACGGCCTGGGGCAGCAGGCGCAGGTCCCCTCGCATCAACGTGACGTCGGCCGTCTCCATCGCCACCGCCGTGCCGGTCCCCATGGCGATCCCCACATCGGCCTGGGCCAGAGCGGGAGCGTCGTTGATGCCGTCCCCCACCATGGCCACCCGATGTCCTTCCGCCTGCAGGCGGCGGACGATCTCCGCCTTGTCGCCGGGCAGGACCTCGGCGAAGACCCGGTCGATGCCGGCCTGCCGGGCGATGGCCTCCGCGGTGCGCCGGTTGTCGCCGGTGATCATCGCCGTCTGAACCCCCAGCCGGTGGAGGGCGGCGACGGCCTCCGCCGCCTCGGGCTTTAAGGCGTCGGCCAGGGCGATCACCCCGATGGCCTCCCCATCCCGGGCCACGAGCATCGTGGTCTGGCCCTGCTCCTGAAGCGCCCGGACCGCCTCCTCCAGCCCGTTGAGGCGCACCCCCTCCGCCTGCACCCAGGCGATCCCGCCCACCCGGATGGTGGTGCCGTTCAGGTGGGCCAGCACGCCGCGGCCGGGCAGGGCGGAGAAGCCGACCGGCTTCTCCAGCGGGAGCCCCTGGGACCGGGCCGCCTCCACCACGGCCTGGGCCAGCGGGTGCTCGCTCCCCTGCTCCACGCTGGCGGCCAGCCGCAGGACCTCCTCCACGGTCCATCCCGGGCCCGGGATCACCCGGGTGACCATCGGGCGTCCCCGGGTGAGGGTGCCGGTCTTATCCAGGGCGATCAGGGTGATCTTCCCCAGCTGCTCCAGGGCCTGGGCGTTGCGGAAGAGGATCCCCATCGTCGCCCCCCGGCCGGTGCCCACCATGATCGCCGTGGGGGTGGCCAGGCCCATCGCGCACGGGCAGGCGACCACCAGCACGGCGATGGCGTTGACCATCGCCCGGGTGAAGCCGGCCCCGCCGATCAGCAGCCAGCCCAGGAAAGCCAGCGCGGCGATGGCGATGACCGTAGGGACGAAAACCGCCGAGGCCTGGTCCGCCAGCCGCTGGATGGGCGCTTTGCTCCCCTGCGCCTCCCGGACCAGCCGGATGATCCCGGCCAGCACCGTGTCCCGCCCGACCCGGGTGGCCTCGATCTTCAGCAGGCCATATGTGTTGACCGTGCCCCCCAGCACCCGGTCCCCCGGCTTCTTCTCCACGGGGATGGACTCCCCGGTCATCATGGATTCATCCACCGCGGAGCGGCCCTCCAGGACGATCCCGTCGGCCGGGATACGCTCGCCGGGGCGCACGAGGAGGAGATCCCCCACCCGGACCTCGGCGGCGGGGATCTCGATCTCCCGGCCGTCCCGCAGGACGCGGGCGCGTTCCGGTTGCAGGGCCATCAGGGCGCGGATGGCCTCGCCCGCCCGCCCCTTGGCCCGGGCCTCGAGATATTTCCCCAGGACGATCAGGGTGATGATGACCGCGGCGGTCTCGAAGTAGGTGTAGCGGCCGAGGGCGGTGTTCCCCAGAAGGAGGGCCACCGTCACGGCCAGGCTGTAGAAGTAGGCCGCGGAGGTGCCCAGGGCCACCAGCACGTCCATGTTGGCCGTGCCCATCCGCAACGCCCGGTAGGCCCCGCGGTAGAAATCCCATCCCACGCCGAACTGCACCGGGGTGCTGAGGAGCAGCAACAGCACATCCAGACCCATGGGCCGGGTCATCCCGGGCATGACGTTGTGGAGCAGGTCGAACTGCATGCTCAACCAGAAGGTGGGCAGGGTGAAGATGAGCCCCCAGAGGAGGCGGCGGCGCTGGCGGGCCATCTCCGCTTCCCGGGCCGCCTGCTCGGCGTCCTCGCCGGCTCCCTCCAGCGCCTCCGCCGCTTCCGTCACCTCATAACCGGCGTCCCGGACCGCCCGGATCAGGTCGCGGACCGAGGTCACGCCGACGATCATGGTGACGCGGGCGCTTTCCGTCGCCAGGTTGACGGCCGCCTCCAGCACGCCGGGGATGCGGTGGAGGATCCGCTCGATGGCCCGGGCGTCGTTCGCGTCGGCCATCCCCCGGATGGGCAGCTCCACCGTGGCGGTGGCGACCTCGTAGCCGGCGGCCCGGACGCGCTCCACCGCCTGGCGGAGGTCCGCCGCGGAGGGGTCGAGGAGCACCACCGCCTGCTCGGCGGCGAAGTTCACCGAGGCCTCCACCACCCCGGGCGCCCGCTTCAGGGCCCGCTCCACCGTCCGGGCGCAGTTGGCGCAGGTCATGCCGATGATCGGGAGCACCACCTCCCGGGGCGCAGTCGTCATGGGTTCCTCCTCGTTTCCTGCGGGATCCCTCGAAGGGAAATCTGGGCGAACCGCCGGGATGTAAGCCGGAATTCATCCCGGCACGCCCGCGTCTCCCGATACCGGCGCGGGTCGTCGCGCGAAGCCCCCATCCGGGGGACGAGCGAAACGCCCCCCACCCGCCGTGCCGGGCCTTGTCCGAAGCCCCGCCCTCCGGGAGCCGTCCCAGCGCCACGCCCTTCAATCCATCGAAAGCCATCGATGGATTTCAGCGGGTCGCCCGGCGCAGGATCTCCTCCACCTGCTCCGGTGTCGTGTCGTGCCCGAAGCTGCGCCAGATCACGGTCCCCTGGCGGTCGAGGACCACCAGGCCGTGGGTGCCGGGCATCCCGAAGCGGCGCAGCAACGCCTGGCCCTCCCGGGTGTCCGCCCGCACCTCGAAGAACTCCACGTCCCCTTCCCAATGCGGTCGCAGCGCCTGCACGAGGCGCGTGTTGCGGGCGCACACCGGTCAGCCGGGCAGGACGAAGTTGTAGAGCGCGGCCCGGGGGCGCGGCGTCGGCGTCCCCGTCGCCGTCGGGGTCGGGGCGGGCGCCGGCGTCCGGGTCGGCGCGGGCGTCGGCGTCCCCGTCGGGGCGGGGGCGGCGGTCGGCGTCTCCCGCGGGAGCGTGGGGACGGGAGTGGGCGATCCCGCCATCCCGCCCGCGCACCCGACCAGCCCCAACCCTCCGATCATCCACAGCCATCGCCAGATCCTTCGCATCCGGTTCCCCTCTTCCTTCCGCCTCCTGGCCTCAGCAGGCTCAGGCGCCGGCGGGCGGGTAGCCGATCTCGTGAAGGACGGCCACGATCCGGTCCCAGGTGGCCGGCGGCTCGAAGGACACCGTCACCTGTCGCGTGGCCACGTCCCCGTGCACCTCCCGCACGCCCTCCAGGGCCTTCAGCTCGCGGGCGATGGTCTGGACGCAGTGATGGCAGGAGATGTTCGGCGCCACGAAGGTCCGGGTCTCCATCGTTCACCTCCGGGATCAGATTTTCTGGGCGGCCTCGAAGACCTCCACGATCTCCTCCAGCACCCGCTCCCGCTCCTCGGGGTCCTCGCCGCGGATGGCGGTGGTGACGCAGGTGCGCAGGTGCTGGGCCAGCACCAGGTCGTTGACCTTCGCCAGGGCCCGCTGGACCGCCTGGATCTGGCGGATGATGTCGATGCAGTAGGCGTCCTCCTCCACCATCCGGGCGATCCCCTCCACATGCCCGGCGACGCTGCGCAGGCGCCGCAGGACCTCCGCCTTCGTCTTGGCCTCCATGGCCTCCTCCGGGCCGGATCCCCTCCCCCGGGGGGAGGGGTCTAAGGGAATCTTATCCCCGGGCGGCCTCCCTGTCAAATCCGAAGGGGCCATGAAGGGGATCGGTTGGCGATGCAAGGGGCGAGGACAGCGCTGGAAATCCAATCGATCCCGACAGCGGGGTCGTCCTTCTTCCCACGCCAGGGATCTACCAAATGCAGGTCGTTTATGTGTTCGATCCAGAAACGGGGAGTTCGCACTTCCTTAGTATTCCTTTCGGATTTTGACTCACAGTGGATTGCGGTCCGCGTGCAATATCCGCGCTCAATCGACGATACTTCCCCAACCAGGCGAAGGTGCGTTCAACAATCCAGCGCTAAGGAAGCACATGGAACCCTTTACTTTTCCCCCGGCGCCGCACAATTTCCAGCGAACCGCCAGCGTGTTGCTGGACCCATCTCACCAGCGAGCCGGCGTAGCCCCCATCGGCCCATATCCGGCGCAACCGGGGCCACGCCGCCCAGGCCTTCTTCAGAACCCACCGAGCACCCTCCCGATCGGGAATATCCGCCGCATGCACCACCGCCACCAGGACCAGGCCCAGGGTGTCCACCAGCAAATGCCGCTTCCGTCCTTTCACCTTCTTGCCGGCGTCATAGCCTCGAGGCCCCCTTTTTCCGTCGTCTTGACCGATTGGCTATCCAGAATGGCAGCTTCCGGCTCTTCCTGGCGACCTGATGCCACCCGAACCTGACGCCGCAGGGCGTCATGAATCCGTTGCCAGGTGCCATCCCGCCGCCACTGCCGAAAATCGTGATAAACCGTTTGCCAGGGGGGGAAGTCGTGAGGGAGCATCCGCCACGCGCCGCCGGTGCGCAGGACGTAGAAGATGGCATTCAGAATCTCGCGGTAGGAATGCACCCGAGGCCTTCCCCGCCGGGTGGAGGGCCTGGGCAGGAGCGGCTCGATGATCCGCCACTCCGCATCCGAGAGATCCGTGGGATAGGGTTTGCGTGTCCTTTGGGCCATCATAATTGAAAGTTCAACAGATGCCTTCGCTTCAGTCAAATATTAAGACACTCTCTTAAGTCCGCTCCTCGGAGCTGCCATCGCTGCTTTCACTCCCATCCAGGCCGGGATATGGGTGGGAGGGGGATTCGTGCTCCTGGGATATGGAAGTCTGCTCATCGCAGGGTGGATGAAGCAATTCTCTGGCCCCCTGGAGCCCATAGCGGTCATCGCCGTGCAAGTCCTCTGCGCCGGTTGGATATGGGACCGAGCCCGGCGGTGGCGCGCACCGTAGCCCGGGAGGTGAAAGCCCGCTGCGCTGGGCAGCTGGGAGCACGGAGTTTGCACGATCCTGAGATCCAGGCCCGGCTGGACCGCGCCCGCCCCGGCTGGCGCTGGGAGCCGATGCTCCTGGAGGTCGAGAGGGAGCGGGTGCGGGTCTTCGCGGGCCTTGGGATGCGGGCGCGCCTGGTGCAGGTTCTGGGCCCGGTGCGGGCGTTGCGGGTGGCCCAGGCCGTCGCCCGGCACGGCGGGCCGGTGCTGGGCGTGGATTGGGGGAGACGCGATTTCCTCCGTCGCGCCACAGGCGCCCTGGCCGGATGGATCGCCCTCCGGGGCCTGGGCCGGCCCGTCCCAGCGGCCGCGGCTTCCCCCACACCCCCCACGGATAGCGAGGGGGAGCTGTGGGAAGGCTTCCTGCTGCTGCCCCCCGGCACCCCCATTCCTCGATGGGTCCAGCACACGCCAGCGCCGATCCTGTGCCAGACCGCAGACCCCCAGGCGGAGGCTGAACTGCGCGGCGATACCCACCCAATGGAGCCCCTGGAGGCCTGGCTCCCCCGCCTGAATTTCCCCCTCTATTCTATTGGCCCACGCCGCCTCCCCCGGGCCTGGAGTTCCAGGGGGCCTGGGCTACGGTGTTCCGGAAATCCGGTGCCATCTTTTCGGTCTCGCTGGCTTTCGGGGAGCCGGGCGGCGAACCCAGGGTGCGTCTGGTGGCGCAGCCGTTTTATCCCCGTCCGTATCCGGTGTGGCCGGTCTATCGACCGGAGCGGCCGGAGGAGCCCATCTTTCCGGAGAAGATGTCCTTCACCCCCCGGCCAGGGCTGCGGCTCCCCAGCGCCCAGGGACACCTAGTGCTCTGGATTCAACAAAATGTCCTATACCTTCTTATCGGCGAGCATGATTCCAAACTAGAATCTATCATTAAACTGTCAAAATCATTGAATGTTATTAATCCATGAAATGGAGGGGGGCCATGCCTACTGTATATGTCTATGCACCGTTTACTGGACGAATCACGGGTCTTGATAATTACTGTAATGGAAGCCCTCACTATCCATGTCGAAACGCCCAACCTTATCAGGTATCACCCGTCGATATTGCGACATCTGGGAGTGTGCTAAAGATATATCTTTACCCAAGCCGAGTATCTGGAGTATATGTTTATATTCAAAGTCGCTGTTGCTGCTCTTACGCTAGTTCTTATGGAAGAACAATAATTGTTGATCTTTACTCAATAGAAGGGTGTTACGTGGGATCAGTCTGGTATGGGCATGTGGACCCCCTCCCATATGATGATCCAGACAAGCCCAAAGAGGTTCGGGAAGGCTGGAACCCCATCAATGGCCCTCTTCCGTTGGGTCGAACCACCCTGGGACAGTGTTGCGCTCCATGTGGCTGCTCATCCGGTTGCTGTTATACAGGTCCTCATGTGCATATGGAAAGAACAGGTGGAGCTCGCCTTTCTCTTTACTGTGGGCAAATTGTCAGCGGCGGTCAGACTCCTATTTATCGTTTCGATTATTCGACACCCTGCCATGCACAAAGGGCCCCATAGGAGGAGAAGATACAGCGATGCGCAGGATGTGGAATATGCTTCTCGGGCTCATTGGGATCGGTATATGGGGGATCGCTGCCTGTGAATACCGCGCTATCCCCCCGGTCGTGCCTTCTCCTTCCCTACCGGCCCAGGGAGGAGTCCGGACTCCCGAGCTGGGAAAGAGCCCCCTGCCTCCTCCTTCCCCGACCCGGGAGGCCCTCACGGTATTTCCGGGGTTCGGCCTGGAACAGGTGATCGGAAAGGGCATCCTGCGGGAGATCGCCTGGAGCTCCAGGGGATCCCCGCTGATCGTGGGGACTACCGTTAGCCTGGAGGGCATCGCCCCCCAGACCGGAGCCGTGATATGGCGACAGACCCTCCCGGCTCGGCTGAAGGCCCTGGCCATTTCTCCGGATGGCCACTGGCTGGCCGCCCTGGTGGGAGGAGATCTGTGGCTGTGGGCCCACCTGGAAGAAAACCCCCAGCGAATCCGGGTCCTCCCCAGGACGATCGATCCCGGCTTCGAATCCCCACCCTGGCCTTCTCACCGGACGGCCGCCAGCTGGCCTGGATTCCCTCGAAATCTGAAGTGCGCCGGATCCGCCTCCCCGAAGGTGAAGAGCTCGAGCCGATCCCCTCATATGAGGCCGGATGGCTCGCCTTCGCTCCGGATGGGAAGACACTGATCCTGGCAGGTCCCACCCGGGGAGAATGGCGGCGGATCCAGGACGGCTCCCTGATTCACCAGACGGAATGGCCTCTCCCGCCCGGAGAGATTGCCCGGACCTTCGCCCTTTCCCCGGACGGCGCGTGGCTCGCGGTTGGGATCGCCAAGGAGGTATATCTCTATTCCGGGGGCGAGGGATCGCTTGGGCGGCAGCTTTCCATCAGCGGTCGAGGAGCCATCCGCCATCTGATCTTCTCGCCGGACAGCCGGTGGCTGGCCGTGGGCACCGACGGGGGAACCGTGCAGGTCTGGGAGCAGGTTGGGATGCGTTTCCACCTCCGATGGCAAAGTGAGGTGTCCGAAAGTGCTATCGTCGGGCTAACCTTCGATCCGGAGGGCTTGCGGCTGGCCATCGCTTCCTCGGGGGGCACTGTGGAGATCCGACGCCTCCCAGAAGGGACGCAGGAGGGTCGCTGGGAGGGATATCTGGAGCCAGTGCTGGACCTGGCCTTTGGGAAGGATCAGCTGTGGATCGCCACCTACAGCCAGCGACCCATCGATACCCCTCAGTGGATTGTATCCCTCTGGAGGGTCACCGGCCATGGGGTCCAACGCGTGCAGCGCCTGAATCTATCTGCGGAGCCTATGGCCGCTCTGTCCCTCTCTCCCGATGGCCGCTGGGCGCTGGCCCCCGATCCCCACCCAACGGGAGCGGCTGGATGGGGGATCTGGCGGACGGCGGATGGAACGCGCACGCTCTGGATCCCCGGGGGAGGAGGTGGGGCTGCCTTCTCGCCAGATGGGAAGATCCTCGCCCTGAGCGATTCGGGGGCGGCTTCCGGCTGATCCGCCACAACGATGAACAGATCATCCGTCATCTGGGATGGCTTTCCGACCCCCCTGTTTTGGTGACTTTCTCACCGGATGGAACCTGGGTGGCTGCCTCCGATGGCCGGGAGATTGGGATCTGGCAGGTCTCCACGGGAGCCAGGCGGCCGCCCGTGAGGTCGACGACCGGGATGACCGTTGAAGCCCTCGCGCTGTCAGACGGGGGTGAATGGCTGGCGGTGGCGGAGCGCGGGCTTCCTGGCACCTGGATCGCTTTATATGCAACCGCCACCGGACAGCCGGTTGCCTGCTGGCCAGCGGGCTCCGAGGCGGTGCTTCGCCTGACTTTCGGGCCGGGGAACACCTGGCTGGCCTCCGGCACCGGGGATGGAGGGATACGGATCTGGCGGGTGCCGGATGGAGCGCTCCTTCAGTCTCTGAACGGACACACAGATGCCATCGTGGCCCTGAAGCTTTCACCGGATGGACAGACCCTGGCTTCCGGCTCCATCGATGGAACCGTGCGCTTATGGTCCCTGCGTTGAATTCGCCAGAGATACTTGTCCGTAATGCAGAGGCCCGAGAACCAGCTCCGGCGGAACCGGGTGAAGCGGTGCCCCGCCCCTGGGCACCTTGCACCCTGTGGATCCGGGGGTTCCATCTGTCTTTGCCCCTCCTTAGGGGAACCCCAGCCCGCGCCGGCGGGACAGAATCGAAATCGATTCTCAAAGGAAAGGGAGAATCGCCGGAAGGTTTGCCCCTTCCACCGGCCCCATCCACCGCTGGCTCCAATCTATCCGGGCCACCGACCCCTGTCCCCCCACGATCGGGACAGACCGATCCCTCATCGATGGGGACCATGAGAACGACGCAATGGGATAAGCTTCAAATAGAGACAGATCTCCCGCAGGAGGCGAGCAATGCGGATCCAGGAGATACTTGGACGAATCGTTCTGGCTGTTCTCTTGAGTGCGTCCACCGGAAAGTGGACGGAGATTGTCTATGCACAAACAGAGCCCCCCTCTGCTGAAGCCACGCCCCAATCCGAATCCAATACAACAACCGTACTGGATCCTCAACTGGGCCCATCATTTCCCGGCATGGTTCCCGGAGCAGGTGGATATAAGGTGTTCGAACCGGGAGCAATCCGGCGAATGCCGATTCGGGCGCTTAGGGCGTCCGAAGCAGCCTCACTCTCGATCGACCCCATGGCCCTTTATCGTAGTGGATATACGGACGCCTGGATTCACTGGGAACCCGCGGGATTCGGGCATTATGGCTCACATACAAGCGATTCCGATCTCTTCGAGCAGCAAATTTGGGTGGATGGCTTCCTCCGACCGCTCTCCCAGCCGTCCAGCTGGTGGTCGCAGTGCCAGGATCATCGTTCAGGGCATCGCGCCACCTGCACCACGTATTTCTGGTATCCGGTTTTTTGTCGCAACATCTACGCCGAATCTTTCCATCATTTCCATACAGATGGTTACGCCGATGATGATTTCAAAACCAGCGACACGGCGACTGGATGCGGCTTTTAGCGGCTTTTTCCATCAGCCCGGCGACTGGTAAGAAAGCCCGGATTCTGCATAAGAGGATCCGAGATGAAGATGCGCTTGAAGCAGCAAGTGGCTATCCTGGTGGGAAGCGTCATATTTATATTTATAAGCCTCGGATGTCGCCATTCGCCAGCGGATCGGCCGCTTCCTCCGGGTGAGATCCCGGGTATGATTGTCCACGAAACGCAGCGGCCGATTGTGGATTGGGGGATCCCGACTCGTGGAGCTGGTTTGGGGTTCGTCTGGCCGGAGCATCGGCATCTGCCCCCGCTTCAAAGGCCGCAGACCGAGGAGATCTTTCTATCCCCTGGTCAGCCCTTCGCCCCGTATCTGATCCTCCATGCGGGGCAACCCATCACCATGCTGGTAACCGCCATCCTGGACTATCAGCAGATTCCCTTTGAGCTCAATGGAAAATATGGGGCGCTTCATCTGATTCCCTTGCTGCCGGGGGGAGATGTGGAGCTGCCCATGCATATCGATGTTCCCGGGGAAGGATTGCATGATCTGATCGTCATCGCCTTCCTGGATCCCCTGGATTTCTCCACCGATCCGGTCGAGCGCCTTTCTATGTATGCGAGGCTGGTCGGCCGGCGAGCTCGAATCCGTGTGGGCTCGAGCAACCGCCCTGCACGGGAGATGCGCCCCATCCTCCACGGGGCCCCCGTCCCTCGAGAAGTGACCCTTAGCCTCGGCGTCGCGCTCGTTCGCCCCCCTCGATGGCCCTGGGATCATCCCTCTCGACCTGGAGGACAACTGACTGTGGTCGATGGAAAAACGGGCAAGCCGCTGCCGATCGCCATCTGGGCATCTAACCTGAAAGGAGAGAAGGGGGCGGACTACGCCATGATCCTTTTCTTCAATTTCCGGCAAATTCCCTTTCGTGGCCTCCAGGCGTGGACGATCCATCTGGATCCGGATACCGAAGCGATCCTGACCGGGGAGGTCATCCTTCCCTCCACCCCTGGGATCTACCAGATGCAGGTCGTTTATGTGTTCGATCCCTACCGTTCGATCCGGGAACGGGAAGTTCGTGCCCCCTTCGTATTCGGCTCGCAGCGGATCGCGATCCGGGCGCAGGATCCGTGAACCGGCAATCCCCCCCTGGTTGTGTCTTTCGCAACGTTCCCCCTCGCGGCTTCGCCCCGATCTGCCCGGATGCCCCCCAACCCCAGGGCGAGTTGGCGGGTATATCTATACGGAGACAAAACGCGCCGAGGATTCCCCACGGCCTGGCGCCCACAGGCCGTCGCTCAACGGCTTGACCCTCCGACCTCCAGGCCGGGGATCCGCTGGCCAGCGGCTGCCTCGCCCATCCCCCTGTGGAAATCCACAGGGTGGGGACCGGGAATTTCCACAGTGACAAGGTCCTCCAAGGCGGCTATCCTGAAAGCGAGGGGGCGAAGCGGGCAGGCTCCCCTCTGGATCTGTGAGAATGGATCGCACGGCATCCATGGGAGATGCAGAGATGATCGGTCTGGTGGATCCGGACCCCCTTCATCAGATGGCCTGGCGGTCATGGTTCGCCGCCCATGGCTTCCCCCTCGCCTGGATCGCCGCTACCGCTGCCGATGCCCGGCGCGCCCTGAACGGCCATCCCACCGCTTTCCTGCTGATCCGCTTCGACCTCCCCGACGAGAGCGGCGCCCGCCTCCTCCATTCGATCCGGCCTGCCCTTCCGGGCCTCCGCGCTCTCCTTCTCGCCCACACCGCCCATCCTGCCGTTGAAGCCCTGGCATACCGCGCCGGGGCGCTTGGCTGTCTGGGTTGGGAATCGTCCTGCGATCAGATGCTCCACGCCCTTCCCCATGCCCTGAAGGGCCGCCCCCTCTGGACGCTGGAGACTGTCTACCGTGTTGAAGACTGGTGGCGCACATGGGGAGCTCCCTGGGCCGCTCTCAGCCCACGTCAGCGTCGGATCGCCTGGGCGGCCGCCCACGGGTTGAGCGATAAGGAAATCGCTCGCTGGCTGGGATGCTCGAAGGAAACCGTGCGCACCCACCTGAGCCGGGCCCTTGAGCGCTTGGGGCGAGCCGACCGGGTAGATCTGGCCCGCTGGCTGTTCCGGGGCGGCCTGCGGGACCCGCGCTGCGCCGCCCTGCTGGATCTGGAGCCAATGCCCGATGAGCACACCCTTCTGGAAGCCATCGAGCCGGACTGGATTGAATCACCCCCCATCCTCAGCCCAACCGCAGGATGAACTTCATAAGAAACTTTACGGCTCACCCCCCATTCATACCTGTCGCATGGCGCCCTTCGGGCCATTTCATCTCATCCCTCTATGATGGGGACAGATTGGTCCCCCATCGCAGGGGACCACAGAGCGAATAAGACGTGGCAAACTTTTCCCAGCCCTAAGGATTTCCCACAGGAGGTTCTCATGCGAAGCACTCAACTATTATGCGCCCTACTGATCATCGCGCTCAACGCTGGAGTGAGCAGGGCGATGGCTCAGGACGCGAAGCCCCTTGTGGGGAGCAAGGAGAACCCTGCCTATCAGAATGAGGTGCTCGGCGTCTCCCTGCGGGCCCTTCCGCCGGAAACGCGCGTCGTGGAAGATCAGTATCTCTCTGACGCCTTCGGCTTCACCCTCGTGGCTCCGGATGGACGGATGGTCCTGCGGGTGGCATGGCGCCATCGCGATCCACCGGACCGGATGGAGCAGCGAGCTCAGGAACTGGCCCGAGGATTCCCAGGCCTGAATCTGCACCCACAGCCAGTCTCTGTGGATTCCTACCGGGGAGTAATGGTTGCCAATGCGCCAGGCATGGATCCTAGCCTTTATGTCTACCTGGCCGCCTACGGCAGGCTCTACGAAATCATTTGCCCCCAGCCGGACGGGAATCGCCAGGGGTGTGAAACCCTGCTGTCCCTGATCGCCTTTGGTCCAGCCAGCCGCTCGCTGGAAGAACTTCACCGGATCCGGGCTGAGGATGCCCTCTACGAGAAGCCGCCGGTTCTGGGATCTCCTCGACCGAAGAGTCCGATAGGGATTGAGATCCTGTAAGGAAAAGGAAAAAGTCCTCCACTCCGGAGGAAATGGGGCCTTCTCCGTGGAACCTCTGGCCGCACCGGGTTGCGCCGATTGGCCGACCTGGAAATTCCTCCAAACGCCCTGGGCTTCCACGGCTAACGGGCCCGGCACGCCCTGGCCTCAGGGATGGTCCCAGGCAGGCCCCTCCTACTACGGGGAGGGCTTACATCAATACTGCAATCGGACAAATGGCCTGAATGACTACCACGCCCTGGATTTTCCTTTGAAGGAAAGGAATGGGATATTGTTTATCCCCCCGCACCGGGACGCGTCCTCTATGCGGGCTGGGCCGGGGGTGGCTGGGCCCCGTTAGGGCGTGTGGTCATTGTGGATTTGGGGAACGGCTACTGGAGTATGGCGGCCCACCTGCGCAGCATCAACGTATCCGCTGGGCAGGATGTGGGGATCAGCACGGTGATCGGTTATGCCGGCCGCAGTGGTAACTATCAAGACGGCTACTGGCCCTCCAATCACCTCCATCAAGGCCTTTACCTGAACGCTCAACTATATCGGCCGTATGGCGGCATCTACGGCGGCCAGAGCGTAGAACCCCGCCACGTGCGATACTTCGGCAACGGAGGAGGGTATTACGAGACCATCGGGCGATACCAGTGGATGAGCTGGTAGGAGGAGAGGATGATGAGGCCTCCTATATGGGGTGTTGCAGCCCTGTTGCTGGTCATCGGTGCGAGTGGGTGCGCGCCAGGGAGGGGAATTACCCCCTCCCCGTCCTTCTCTCCAGGCGCCGAAACCCGATGGGCCCCGCAGGCCATAACGCCCTCTTCGTCTGCCACAACGACTTCAGAGGCCGTAGAAGGGACACCCACTCCGCCTCTTACCTTTACGCCTCCTGCGGCCGTTGAGGGGAAGCCCACTCCACCGGGAGGGAAGAAGCCCTGGACGCCGCCTCCCACCTTCACGCTTCCCCCTCCACGGACCTCGTGGCAGGTTTACGAGTTCCCGGAGGCGGGGATCCGCCTTCAGGTTCCAAGCGAATGGAAAGTTTTTCAGCAGCCGGGCGCCTACCGGGTCGTGGTCACCGGCGAAGGCGAGTATTATGAAGAACGGGTTATGGTGACTTTCTGCTGCGTGGAGTTACCCCGGACGTTGCCGGAGTTCCAGGAGGCCATCGGTCCTTACTGGCGAACCCTCCATGCCGAGAACTTTGTGGTGAAGCCTCTTCAAGGGAAAGGATGGCAGGGGGTGGCCGTCTGGCATCTCCCCAACACCTGTCTGGATGTATACATCCCCTCGCTGGAAATCGTGCGGCAGATCACATTCTGGCCCATTCTCTGCGAGCCGGACGGGGAACACCTGGTGCCCCTGGGACAGAAAATCCTGGATTCGATAGAGATTTTCCCGCCCAGCGGGGAGTGGAAATAACTTCCCGGAATTAATAATTCCGGTTCGGGAGTTACGAGAGAGCATGGTTCTCAATGGGCACAACTGATCAACGAACTAAATAATTGGATTCAGAGCCCTCCAAGCTGGGCTTCTAAATTGATAGTGTGGGGAGCGATCGATGCTGAACCCGCCTTTGGAGATCCCTCCTCAACACGGGCATGGGTAGAGGGTTATGATGCAATGAATGCTCCTAACTCTTTGTTGTTGAATTTTGGCTTATGCGATGGCTGTCATTATGCAGGTTGCCCTGCATGTACTCCATCCAATGGATGGACATTGGAGGATATCTGGTATATCTCATGGGGAGCACCGCTTGCTTATCCTATGCCAGAGATCTATCGGTCGGACGGAGTGAACGCCGATCAATGGCTTCGCATCGCGCTCTACGGCCTCCAAGCGCATGGGGTTTTAATCCGATTTCGAGGCACCCTTACTCAATGGAAGGCCTGTGAGGAGAACCGCCGCTGGGATCCTGAGGCCTGTATTCTCCCGCATGGAGTTCGAACCGATAACCGCCCGGAGGTAGGATACTTACAACTCTATCAAGCCCTGAATCAGGATACCCGAACGGCCCAAACCATGCCATGGTCTTTAGATATTAGTTGGGAGAAGTGAATGAATCGCATAAAATTCCGGTTTTATCGCGGTATTTTTGTGTTTATAGTTGCTTGCTATGGGCTTTCTTCTTGTATTCTATGGGAAGGGGTTCGTGAGTCACCGTTGCCCTTTCCACAGACTGCCACCTTTGAGGCGGCACGAGAAGCCGCATGGCATCAATTCCTGACCAAGGAAGCAGGCAATCGGCATGGGACGCTTCCGCCCTCTGAGCAAACCCCTCCGTGGCAGCGTCCGACCCCCTCCCCGGGGCCTCTGCGATTCCCAACTCCAGAGGGAACCCCAGCGGGGGCCGGTCGTATTCTCCCCTATATCCCCCAACCTCCGGTGAAGGACATGGTGGTGGTGAACGGATGGTCGGAATGGTTAGAGGGAGGACGGGTGCGAATGGACGTCCTGGCCGGAGCGCTCCCCGGCCCGGGAGGCGAGCCCACTGCGCAGGGGGTGCTGGAGGTCTGGGTTTGGGAAAGCACACCGGAGGGCATTCGACCACGCGAGGCGCAGCGCTTCCTGGCCCCAATTCCAGCAGGACCTTTGCGAATCCGGACCGCCGCGGGCGAACGCTTGATCCTGGACACGCCGTCCGGCATCGTGTTCTATTTCGACGTACCAACACGTCGCTTCGTCCCCTCCTCTCTGACCCTCAGCCCTCTGCCCTCACCCACCCCGTAGTACAGGCAGGTCAGGGCTTCCCGGTTTTTCGAAGGCGAGACGGACACAGGGGACGAGGATCGGTCCCTCACCGATGGGTTCCGGAGGATCCACGCCGAGCTCGGGGCTCTTGTGAGTGGGGAGAGTTCCTGCTATAATTTGGGCAGGCGTGGGCGGTTAGCTCAGGTGGTGAGAGCGCCGTGTTGACAACGCGGAGGTCAGAGGTTCGAGTCCTCTACCGCCCATCCGCCGGGCGCCCGCCCCTTCGGGGGCGGGCCTTTGCCTTC
>Ga0079998_113085_pt1 | contig 86854 bp, 72 predicted proteins | sample PerSpoBPS_BMetaG_FD_69201 | JGI IMG/M metagenome (GOLD analysis project Ga0079998, IMG submission 69201) | Thermal spring microbial communities from Yellowstone National Park, Wyoming, USA - Perpetual Spouter B (PS_B) MetaG (SPADES assembly)... | ecosystem: Environmental > Aquatic > Thermal...
CATCGTTCTCAAGCCACATTGTGACGGTCACAGGGAAAGTTTTTCCGTCACGCTGCCGCGCTTCAGTTTGGAAGGAGACTTTGCCGTCGGCGAGTTTCTGCAAATTTCGGAAGGGAGCGATGTGTTGGGTGCTTTGCCAAGTGACTTTCGCCCGTTTGTCAACGACGGTGAAGGAGCCGCTGGGGTCAATGGTGATGCTCAGCCACTTGCTTGACAGAGTTACCGGTTGAACTGAAGCGACCTCAATGGCTGCCAAAACCAGCCACGCCACCATCTCAATCACCTCCGTCACCTATGGGCGATGCCGTCGCGGTTCAGCAACAATCGGGGATGGGGTGGCAAATCTAACGCAATGCTCACCCCGCCAAAACATTGCCGCTGGGCAGTCCTTGCACTACAGCCCTGCCATCCGCATTACTGCATCACTGCCCAAAGTTATGTCGCCTCAAAGTGCTCGGTGCTACCTTCAAAGCGCGTGGCGTTGGCAGAGGCTTTGGCTGGCACGGGCAAAAGCGCCAAAATTGAAAGTGCCTCTGTGCCCCCGTAGCTCAAGCGGACAGAGCGCTGGCCTCCTAAGCCGGAGATCCCCGTTCAAATCGGGGCGGGGGCACTATTGGGCGAGTGCGACGAACTTTGTATAGACAAGCAGAGGCGAACAGGCTGATGGAAAAGGTGACCCAAGTTGGTCACAAGATTTGCTGAGCAAAGTGCGCCAAGTCTGTGCTGAGATAGGGACAACGGTTGCCTCAGTTTGCGGAGGTCATCGTTGATGATTCTGCGCGGCAGGAATGTGACAAAAGCGTTTGCGCTATGGACAGCGTTGGCAACGGTGTTGGTTGGGCTGACGATGATGGGTCAGGGTTTGCTGGGAAGCAAGGCAACCGATGAGCCGCTGCGCCCGAAAGTGTTGGTGCTCAATTTTGATCCCGTGATAGAGGCGGAGGGGAGCAAGCGGTTGCACGAGGTTTGTCGCTTCCATGACCCGCGTTCTTTGGCAGAAGGTTACATCGCGGACTTGACCGAATGCAGCGGGGGATTCGTGCAATATCGCATCGTGGAGTGGCGGGATGTGGATGCGTTCCCGACGAAAACCGATGGCTTCGTTTACGACGATGCCACTTACCTGCGTTGCTGGCGGGAACGGAAGGGTTGGCACGAGCCTGACAGTGTGGATTATCGGTGCATCCTTGATGCCTTTGATTTGGTGCGGCGCGTCAATGAAGGCGAGGTGGACGAGGTTTGGCTTTTCGGCGGACCTTACTTTGGCTTCTGGGAATCGCACATGGTCGGACCGACGGCTTACTGGTGCAATTCGCCGCCCCTAAAGGATGACCGCTTTCGGCGCAACTTCGTCATCATGGGCTTCAATTACGAGCGGGGCGTCGGCGAGATGTTGGAAAACTTCGGGCACCGCGTGGAAAGCATCCTGACGAAAGTTTATGGGCGCTGGAATCACAAAGTGCCGCTGGAGCAGATGAACACTTGGGAACGCTTCACGCTTTACGACAAGGTGGCGCCGAGCAATGCGGCATGCGGCAATGTCCACTTTGCGCCCAACAGCGAGCGGGATTACGACTGGGGCAACAAGCGGTTCGTTTGGAGCACTTGCGACGATTGGCTCAACTATCCTGCCCTGACAGGAAAAAAGCGACTGGTCAATTGCGACGAGTGGGGCGGAGGCGACATTCGGGCGCACCACAAATGGTGGCTCTCCCACCTGCCGAAAGTCAAAGGCATAGCCCCCGACGGCAAACTGGCGAACTGGTGGAAGTATGTCGTGGACTTCAATCGCTACCCCGAAAGCGCCCGCTAAGAAGGCAACTCATTCGCTTTCCGCCACCTCTCGCATCGCTTGTCGCATCGCTTCGGCGACTTGCGCCAGCACCTCGTCGGAATGGGCGACGGAAAGGAACGCCGCTTCAAATTGCGAGGGAGGCAAAAAGACACCCTGTTGCAAGAGGGCGTGGAAGAAGCGGGCGAACCGTTTCGTGTCGCTGCGTTTGGCGGAAGCGTAATCGGTAACGGGTTGGTCGGTGAAGAAGGCGGTGAACATAGAGGCGATGCGGTTGATTTGAACGGGGATGTTGAATGCACGGGCGGCATCGGCGATAGCGTCGGTCAGCCAGTTTGTTCGGCGCTCCAATTCGGCGTAAGGTTTGTCTCGTTCCAAGATGCGCAAGGTTGTCAAGCCTGCCGTGACGGCGACGGGGTTGCCTGAAAGCGTGCCCGCCTGATAGACGGGACCGAGGGGAGCGACTGCTTGCATGATGTCGCGTCGCCCGCCGTAAGCCGCCAGCGGGAAACCGCCACCGACGATTTTGCCCAGACAAGTCATGTCGGGCTCAATGCCGAAAAGGTGTTGCGCACCACCGTAGATGAGGCGGAAGCCCGTAATCACTTCGTCAAAAATGAGGACAGCACCGTGCTTGCGGGTTTGCTCCCGAAGCGCTTGCAGGAATTTTTGTTGGGGCAAGACGACACCCATATTGCCCGCAACAGGTTCCACGATGACGGCTGCCACTTGGTCGCCGATGGTGTCCATCATGCGGTTGAAAGCCTCCGCATCGTTGTAGGGCAGGACAACGGTTTCCTGCGAGAAACTTTCGGGCACGCCCGCGCTATCGGGGATGCCGAAAGTCGTCGCACCCGAACCTGCCTTAACAAGCAGGTAATCGGCGTGACCGTGATAGCAGCCTTCAAACTTGATGACTTTGCCCCGCCCCGTGTAGCCCCGCGCAACGCGCAAGGCGCTCATCGTCGCTTCCGTGCCTGAGTTGACCAAGCGGAGCATTTCCATCGTCGGGAAGGCAGATTGGATTTGTTCGGCGAGGCGCAACTCCAATTCCGTCGGGGCGCCGTAAGTCGTCCCGCGTTCTACGGCTGCCTTGACAGCGGCGACGACTTCGGGATGGGCATGACCCAAAATTAGGGCGCCCCACGAGCAGACGAAATCCACATAGCGGTTGCCGTCCACATCCCAGAGGAAGCAATCTTCGCCACGAGCGACGAAGAAAGGCGTGCCGCCGACGGCGCGGAAGGCGCGAACGGGCGAATTGACACCGCCGGGCATCAGCCTTTGGGCTCGCTCAAACAACGCCCGCGATTTTTCGCCTGCCATAACCATCACCGCCCGCAATTTTAGCGTGGTGCTGAGGCGCAACTTTCCGCCTTGACATTTGTGGCAAAATGAGGGCGGTGATTGGGATGACGGAGCAGGAGATTTTGGAACTCATTCGCCGTCACCTGCCCCGCTTGTTGCAGGAAAGCCCAGAGGTGCGCGAATGGGTGCGAGAGTTGGTCGCCGAATACGGCGTCACCCGCGAGGAGTGGAACGCCCTCCTTCAGCGCCTTGACCGCTTGACGGAGGCGTTGGAACGGTTGCAAGTCGCCTTTGAGGCGTTGCGGGCGGAGTTTGAGCAGTTGCGGGAGGAGTTCCGCCAGACGCGAGAAGCCCACGAGCGGCAAATTCAGTTGCTCTGGGAAGAAGTGCGCCAGTTGCGGGAAGAGGTCAGTTTGCTGCGGGAAGAGGTGCGAGAGACGAGGGAGACTCATGACAAAGCCATCGCTGGATTGTGGGAGGAAATCCGACTGCTTCGGGAAACTTACGACCGTGCCATCGCCGAGTTGCGGCAAGCGTTGGAGCGAGCGGTTAGTCGCCTTGAGCGACGCATGGATGCCATCGGAGCGCGCTTTGGGTTGCTGGCGGAAAGTGCGTTCCGCGACGGGATGCGGGGCATTTTGCAAGAGCATGTCGGTTTGCGGGTCGTTCAATGGCGTTACTATGATGAGCAAGGGATTGTGCATGGCTTCCCTTCTTGGGTTGAGGCGGACTTGCTCATTACCGATGACGAACACTGGCTCGTGGAAATCAAGGCGCATTTCAGCCGCGCCGACATCGCTGAGTTTTATCGCATCGGGCAACTTTACCAGCAAGTCACGGGCGTTGCGCCCCGATTGATCGGCATTGCGCCGTCAGTGGACGAGCGGGCGAAGGAATGGGCACAGCGCTTTGGCATCACGCTTTACGGCGATCCCGAAGAAGTGACGCTCCCCTAAAGGCGTGTGACATTGACCGTGCCCTTCCCACGCATCCCAGCGTTGAGCATTTATCTTGCGGCAAAGAAGGCTTGGAATTTAGCGGACTTGGATGCGTCGTTCAATGGCTTGCCCTTGCGTGTCGCGGACACGCAAAGTGGTGGGGCGATGCAAGGTGGCGGTCAGGGTGACCGTTGCGGAAGCGTCGCCCAATTCCAATCGGGCGAGCAACTTTTGCCCTTGCCCATCTAAAAGCCATACTTCCGCCCACTGGGAATTGGCACCGCTTTTGGCAGGCAATGTCAACCGAATGGGGAAAGGCTTACCCGCTTTCACTTGAACGGGCACTTCCACTTGCAAGCCGTCGGCAATCGGCTGAGCATCGGCGATGGAAAAAGCGGTAGCGCCTGCCATTCCGAGGAGTGCCGACGGCGCCCACTGCCGCAACAAATTTCGCCGTGTCGTCTTCATGGCTCAACCCACACCTCCGCTGATGGTTTGTCCACGACTTCGCCGATGACTGATGCCCACCGAACGCCCCGCTCTTTCAGGGCGTCCATGAGGGCATTGAGTTTCTCTTTGGGCACGCTGATGAGCAAACCGCCCGAAGTTTGTGCGTCGCACAACAGCATCCGCAAGGGTTCGGGCACATCGTCGTGCCAATGGACAAAAGGTTCAACGAAGCGGCGGTTGGCGCGAGTGCCAGCGGGGACGATGCTGCGTTCCGCCAAAGCCAATGCGCCGTCAATGAGAGGCACTCGGGACGCAAAAACGCGGGCGCTGACACCGCTGGCGACAAGCATTTCTCGCAAATGCCCCAGCAACCCAAAACCTGTCACATCGGTGCAAGCGCTCACAACGACAGCAACCATCGCTTCCGCCGCGCCTTTGTTGAGGGTCGTCATGACTTCAACGGCGCGTTCAATGACTTCCGTCGGAGTGCGTTCCATCTTGATGCCCTGATTGATGACACCCGTGCCCAAAGGTTTGGTCAGCACCAGCGCGTCGCCGACTTTTGCTCCCGCATTGGTGACGATGCGTTTGGGATGGACGATGCCTGTGACAGCGACACCGTATTTGAGGGCGGGGTCGTCCACCGTGTGCCCGCCGATGATGGCGACGCCCGCTTCGGTCAACTTGTCGTAACCGCCCCGCAAAATTTCGGCAACCAATTCGGGCTCCACTTCATCGGACGGGTAGCCGACGATGTTCATCGCTGTCAAAGGCGTGGCGCCCATCGCGTAAATGTCGCTGACGGCATTGGCGGCAGCGATGGCGCCGAAGGCATACGGGTCGTCCACGATAGGCGTGATAAAGTCCAGCGTCTGGACGATGGCGAGGTCGTCGGTCAACTGATAGACACCCGCATCGTCGCTGGTGTCAATGCCCACCAGCACTTTCGGGTTGGGCAATTTGGGCAAGGCTTGTAAAATCCGCTGCAGGTCCGCCGGACCGATTTTGCACGCTCAGCCGCCTTTGGGCGAAAGGGCGGTGAGTTTGACTTTCGCTTCCGCCATGCGCTATCACCGCTGAAAGTGTAGCGTCGCGCCGATAACTTGGCACAATCGGAAGCGCTGAAAGGAGGTGAGTGGGATGGAAGTGGAACTTTGGGGTCGGAAGGGTTGAAGAAGTTGCGAGCGCGCAAGCGGGCTCTTGCGCCAGTTGGGGTTGACTGTCCGTTGGCGGGATTTGCGCCGCCAACCGCCGACGGAAAGCGAACTGCGACAACTTCTCGGTGACCGACCCGTTAAGGTGTTTTTGAACCGCACTTGCCCGCTCAAGGAGCAACTTCCGAAGTTGAGCCGCAAGGAAGCGATAGCCATGCTGGCGCAGCATCCCGAATGGCTGCGCCGTCCGATTGTGATTGCGGGAGGGCAAATCGTGGTCGGTTACGACGAGGTGGCGTTGCGGGCGTTGGCGGGGCGGTTATAGGCTTTTGCTGCCCCGCTCCAAGATGATCTTGCCCGTTCGGACGAGTTCGCGGATGCCGAAAGGACGAAGCAACTCCACGAGGGCGTCAATTTTTTCGGAGTCGCCCGTGATCTCAATGGTCATCGTGTCGGCGCCGACATCCACGATGGACGCCCGAAAGATTTCCACGAGTTGGATGATGGGGGTGCGTTGCTCCATTTCACTGTTGACCTTGATGAGCGCCAGTTCCCGCTCCACGACAGATTCGCCCGTGTGGTCGTGGACTTTGATGACATCAACGAGTTTGTTGAGTTGCTTGGTGATTTGCTCAATGGTGTCGTCGTCGCCGCCGACGACGATGGTCATGCGGGAAGTTTTGGGGTCGTCGGTGATGTTGACGGCGAGGCTTTCAATATTGAAGCCCCGTCGGGCAAACAAGCCAGCGATGCGCGCCAAAACGCCCGGTCGGTTCTCCACGAGCACCGAAAGGGTGTGCAAACGGTAATCTTCCCGTCGCCCATTTTCAGACGGCATAACAGTTCGCACCTCTCCAAGCGGATGTGCGTTTGGGCAGGTGTCATTTTAACGCACGCATTTGTTTGGCTGAAAGCGTGGGACGCCTGCGTTCACAAAGGCGGTTGATTGGGTGGATTGTCGGGACTAAGTAAGTCGCTGAAATCGTAGCGGTTGCCAACTTGCGTCGCCAAGTAAGCGCTCAGTTGTCCATCGTAGGCAGGTAGTCCCAACCCGTCGTTGAAGGGATTGGCGAAGTTAAACGAAGTTGTGCCCACTTGCCCGCTAACGAGGACGGAAGGCAGAGAAGACAACGCCGTCGGTTGACCCGCAAAGCCCAAAGGCGCGCCATCAAAAAGCATCACAGGACCGAAATTGCGGGCGAGGTAAAGGATGCGGCGGAAGGAGACGCTGCCGCTGTGGTTGAGTTCCACGACGATGCAATTGGCGAAGTCACCCGCCGGCACGCCCACGCCCGTCACGCCGACGAGGCGCATCGTCGCCGTCCCTTGAAGTGTTGTTTGGGAGGCGGATTGACCGATAGATGCTCCGTTGGGCAAAGAGACGGGATTGTCAAAGGTGACCGTCGCTTGGGGCGTGACGAAGCCGAACCATTGCAAGCCATCGCTGTTGCCGAGGAACAAAAGTTCCTCCTTGTCAGGGTTGATGAGGGTGACCTGTCCTGCGGTAGGCGTCTCCACGACCAAGCGAGACGGCGGCTTGGTGGCTTGCATTTCTATCGTCACCGAAGTCGTCACGCCAGCCGTCACCGTCGCCGTCGCTACGCCAATGGTGGCAGGCAAGGATGCGGTAGAACTGGTGCGGCTAAACGCCATCACAAATTTGGCGCCGGGTGGCACATTGCTGAAGGTGACCGTTGGGCTCGCTCGCGTCGCCGTGCCCTTAAGGGGCGCACTCAACCCTTCGCCATTGACAGTCACGGAGATTTCCGTCGTTGCGGAAGGGATGAGGCGTTCGGAATTGGGGAACTGGAAAGTGATGACGATGGTGCCGCCTTGAGCGGTTTGAGTTGGTTTACCGCCTCCGCCACAGCCAAGAAGGCTCATCATCCAAAGGGCGCTTGCGACGAAGATTATCCACCGAACCACGCCCATCACCTCCATCGGCATCCCAAAAGGGATTGCCCGTTTCATCGCCACATCACCGTCCGAACGGCTTGGGTTTGTCGTCCCGTTTCGTCCGTCGCTTGCAAGCGGAGCAGGTAAACGCCGACAGGGGCGGGATGACCGCCATCCGTTTCACCCCGCCAGAAAAGTTGGTGCGTGCCCGCCATTCGGCTGCCTCCATCCAACACGCGGATGATGCGTCCCGTCAGCGTCGTGATGACCGCCTTGACTTGAGCAGGAGCGGTCAACCCAAAGGAAATCCGAACGCCTCGTCCCCGCGTCCCTTGCGTTTGCAAGTTCACGATGCGCAACGGTTGGTTAGTGTCTCGTTGGGCGATGAGCAGAAGGGAGCGGTGCCCGCTCACTTGATAGCGGGACAGATGGCGCACGCTGATTTGCGTGCCTGTCGCTGCGTCCATCAGCGTGATTTGCCAACCGCGTGGGATTGTGCCGTGCCAACTCAATTCGTCGCCATCCTGCACTTGAACCGTCCAGAGGTAGCGGGATTGTCCGAGGGGGCGAACATCCACGACATTGCCGTCATCTAACGAAAGCGCGTTGGCAGGTCGGTCGGGAGCAGGTGGCGGCGGCGCAATGGTCAAACGGCTCGGCACATTGGGGCGAACCGCCACCATCCCTTCACCAATCACCTGCCCACCTTTCCGCACAGTCAGCGCCAACGCGAAGCCATCGCTTTTCACTGGGGCACTGCGAGATGCCAGCACTGCCGACCGAGGGGCACTGTCAATGACCAATTGCAACCCACTCGTTTTGGCGAAAAGCCAAAAGCCTCGCCAAGCGGGGATGTCGTTGCGGAAGGGATCACCACTTTGGGCGGGCAAAATCGTGGCGTCGTAAACGAGGTCGTAACGGCTCGCCGTCTCGTTCCAGACCCAAACGAAGGGCGAAATCAACCCTTTGCGGATGGCATCTTCTATGGTGAACTCCTGCGTCCCTTGACGGATGCGGAGGTTGGAAGGGGCGGTAAAGCGCCACGCCAAAGAGGTGGGCAGGGGGTTGCCGATGGCGTTCCAACCTTGTTGCAACGACACGGTGACGGGAAACGAAAAAGGCGTTCCCGCCACTTGAGGCGATTGAGGGTTGGCGGATTTCACCCAGAAGGCTTTCCCTTCGGCGATGGGCAAAGGCTCGGCGGCGTCGTCAATGCGGTAATTGCCGCTGGCAGTCGGGTCGTAAACGGCGATGCGAGTGCCCGACGCCAAACCCAAACCTGTCCGTGTCGAGTTTGTCGGGATGAAGGGCAAACCGACCAAACTCAATCCTGCGGGGATGCGGTTGCGATTGTCTATGGCGGTGAAGGAACGGGCAGAAGTTGGGGCACTTTGGACGGTCGGTTGGGTGGCTAAAGCCGCTCTCACCCGCCATTTCCAAGCCCCTTCGGGCAAGGCTTGGGCGGAAGGCAAAGTCAGCGTCGCCACTTCGTTCGGACCGTAATCGGCTTTATCCCAACCGTTGGCGGTGCCAGGTTCAACGGTTCGGACGGTCGCAAAGTTGTCTTGGCTCAGTTCCAGAAAGTAAACGAGGCGGGTAGGATTATCCGCAGGCAAAGTCCCTTGCACTTTGAAAGTCGGCGTCGGGGAAACGACCGCATTGTCGGCAGGCTCCAAAAGGTTTGGCGGAGGGGGCGGGGGAACAGCGACGAAATTTTGGACGGCACTGAACCCACTGACCAACTGTCGGTCAATGTCTATCGTCTTCGCCCGCCATTGCCATGTCCCTTCAGGCAGGGGGGCGCCGGCGGGCACTTGGAAGACGGCTTCTTCGTCGGGGTTGTAGAAAGGCTTGTTCCAGCCCGTCGGGTCGGCAGATTGGTCAAAGACACGGGCGACGGTGGCGAAGTTGTCTTGGCTCAGTTCAATGCGGAATTGCACCCGCCCCAAACCTGTCGTGGCAGGCGCTTTCAGTCGGAAGAACGGCGTCGTGGAGACGGCGATGCCGCCCGTCGGAAAGAGTAATTGAGGGGCAGGAGGCGGCGGCGCAACAGGGATGGCGCGGGAAAATTCCGAGGTGTTGCCGTTGGCGTCGGTGGCGATGGCGGTGACGAATTCACCCAAAGCCACCCCTGTCACGAGGGCTTGAAAAGTTCCGTCGGCGTTGATGGAGACGATGCTGTCAAGCAACCGTTCCCCTTCGCCAAAGCCTGAGGGGTCGGCGGACGCATTGCCGTAAAAGTCAATGGTCACCGTCGTCGGGTTGGGGGTGTCAATACGCCCCTTCACCAAAACGGTGCCGCCACCTTGATCAACGGCGGCAATGAGTTCGGGGAAGTTTTGCAGGTTGTTCGGACCCGTGTCGGCATCGCCCGGATCGTTCGCCGTCACGCCATTGGCGTCTTCCGTCCCGCCGACGAGGTTGATGCCCAACTTTCCGTTTTGCCGAAAGATGTTGCGCGTCAGGCGGTTGGCGACGCTGGCGTTGCCTTCTATCCGAACGCCGTCGCCTGTGTTGTTCTGGATGGTGCAATTTCGGACAGTGTTGGAAGAAGCGCCGTTGCGGATGAAGATGCCGTTAGCGCCGTTGTTTTCAATGGTGCAATTGACGATGTTGTTGCCCGTCGCATTAGTCCCGTCAAGGACGATGCCGTTGCCAGGGAAGCCCCGCAGGACGAGACCGTTGACGGTGTTGGAGGGCGTGGTGATGACCAAGCCATCGGCAGGGGCTTGACGGATGCGGGGCAAACCACTGCCATCCAGCACGACATCAGGCGTCCCGTCCCCATCCACATCGCCGATGATGGTGATGCCGTTAGGGTTGGTCAGCGGAGGCAAGGGGCTTTGCAGGCGGATGGTGAAGGCTCGGGTGAAGCGAATGATCACCGCCACATTGGCGGCGTTGGCTTGGTTGATGGCTTCCCGCAAAGAACCCGCACCGCTATCAGCATCCGTCGTGACGGTAAGTTGCAACCTGGGCAAGGGACGCCATTGTGGGTCAAAACCAGAGGCGTTCAGGGGCGTCAAGCCCGTCCCATCCCGACGGACGACGAACAACCCGCTTTCAGTCGGCAGCACCAGCCGAGTGCTGTCGGGCGACCATGGCTCAAATGAACCAGAGACGCTCAGGTTGCTGACATTCAACGGCACGGGGTCGCCGACAGGAGCGCCCGTCGGCGAAAGTTCCACGACGAAGGCTTGCGGTTGGCTACTGCTGCTGAAAAACAGCAGGAACTGACCGTTGGGGGAGAGGATGGGATTTGTGCCTTGCAGGTTCAAGGGGCGCACCGTCGCCCCATCGGGGCTGGCGACGAACAGTTCAAGGGGCGAATTGTTGCTCCGTTGGCTGGTGAAGACGAAGAAACTGCCTGATGGGTGATAGGCGAGTCCTGCGCCCCTGACAGGCAAATTGGTGACCGCCCCATCGCTGACCCGCACATAACTCAGTTGCCCTGAAGGCGCAACGAACAAAATTTGCGACCCATCGGGCGTCCAAACGAAGGGGTTTCCAAAATCGCTGATGCCCACTCCAACCCGAACGCCCAATGACCGCAGGTTCGTCCCGTCGGCGTTGACGACGAACAACTCAAAACCCGTGCTGGGGTCTCCGTTACTGAGGAAGGCGATTTGAGTAGCGTCAGGTGACCATTGGTAAGTCGTCCAACCTACATTGGCGTTGAGGGTTCGGACATTGCTGCCATCGGCATCGGCGACGAAAAGGGTGAACTGGAAACCGCCAGTCAATTTTAGGAAAGCAAACTTCGTCCCATCAGGCGACCAACGAGGGGCTTTTCCTTGAAGGTTCAAGAGTGTCAACCCCGTCCCATCAGGATTGATTTGCGCCAACCCTTGGCTGGTGACAAAGAGGATGTCTTTGGGCTGGGCGGCAGCGACCGTTGCCACCATCAACAAAAAGGCGACCACTCCGCCACACAAACATCGTCGCACGGTAATCCCCTCCTCACCAAACTCCGACGCCAGCGGAAAGGGCGGGGCAAGGAAGAACACCCTTGCCCCGTCCCTGTCAGACCATCGTTACCGAAGTGACCGAACCCTCGCTGCCCTCGTCCCTGCCGTGCCCGTTGCGCTAGAGAAACCGAAGTTGCCTGCAAGGTCACGGACATTGGCGGTCACTTCATACTCCTTGCCCGCTGTCAAGTCACTGTCCAAAGTCAACTTGACCGTCGTGCCATCGTAGGTGGCGTCAGTGACATTAGGGAACTCAGAATTGTCAGTAGCGCGGACGGAGTAGTTGAAGGGGTTTCGGGCGCTGCTGACATCCAGCGGCTCGTTAAAGGTCAACTCCACATGGGGGGCGGTCGTGAAGAAACGGGCAGTGGCGATGCGAGGCGGGGTGACATCTTGCACGGTCACTTTGGCGACATTGTGCACGCCGTCTTCCAGCAAGGGGATGTTGTCCTGCGTCCGCAAGTTCCTTACCGTGACCCGCAACAGGTTGCCCGCTGTCAGGGTTAACCCAGAAATGCGGACAGTGTCCCTGTCAACCTGAGTCACGGTCACGGTCGCAGGTGTCAGGTTAAGGGTCGTGCCCAAGGGGCTTTCTACGGTGTAGTTGGCTTTGTTCTCCGCCGCCGAAGGAAGCAGGTTGACGGGGAAGAAGCCGCCGAACGGTCCGAAATTAATGAAGACAGTTCCGTCATCCCCAGCAAAGACGGAGGCGATGACGATGCGCCTCTGGGTGCTTTGCACGGTGCCTTTGAAGCGGTTGTTGATGCCGTCGTCGGGGATGGTGTTGCCCTGAGTGTCCTTGACGCCAGTGACGGTGAGGATGAAGAGGTTGCCCGCTGTCAACTGCACGCCTTCAATGATCACGCGGCGGGGGTCAGAGGGGGCAATTTCCAAGACGACGGAGGCGGGACGGAGGTCAATCACCGTGCCGGGCGGGCTTTCCAAGCGATAGTTGTCTTTGTTGAGGGCGGTCGTCGGGTCAACAGGGCGGTTGAACAATATGACCACCGCTTGTGCTGGGTTGTCAAAGGCATCGGCAAAAGCAAGTCGGAAGAAGGTGGGGCGAATTTTGGTCACGCAGACATTGGGGTCGTCGGGGTCGTCCCTCGTCGTGCCGTTAGGGTCGGGGATGGTTTTCGTCCCGTCGGCGGTCTTGACATTGCGGACGACGACCTTCAGGTCAGCGCCTGGCGTCAACTTGCCCGCAAGCCCTTGGATGACGATGGTCTGTGGGTCAAAGGCTGCCGTTCCCGCTCCTGCCAAGTTCAATTGCGTGGCGCTGACAAAGAGGGTGTAGTTGGCAAGGTTGAGGGCGGAATCGGCGTCGGTGGCGGGCACAAGTTTGACGGGCAAACTGTAACGGACGAGGACGGCGCCCGCATCGGGGTCAGCATCGCAAGCGACCAACCCGAAGGGCAAGTCAACCGTCACATTGATATCGCCTGCACCAGTGCCCGGTGAGACGGTGTAAAGGCGACTCTTGCCGATTTCCAGCGGGAAGAACAAGCCAGTGAGTTCAATGAAGGAAGATCCTGACGGGGCATGGGCGATCCAAATGCGGGTCGGAACCGTCCCATCCCCAACCGTTGCGTTGGGGTCAATGTCCAATCGGATGACAGGACCAAAACCTCGCTTGAGCCACTCCACCCATTGCAGCGGGTTGGTCGTTCCCTGAACCCGCACAAGCCGATAGGCTGCCTGAGAGACAGGTTCACCACCAGAAGGTCGTATCCAGAAAGCGGCTTGCCAACTGAGAAATTGCACTGTAGCCGTCTGGCTTTCCGAGAAAGCGGGGTCACCGACTTTTTTGAGGGTGGTCGCAGTCGTCAAAGTTTGACCAGGTTGGAATTCGCCTGCGTTGAGGGGTTGGGAGGGGTCGGCTTCGTTGCGGATGTAAGTCACGGGCGGGTCAAAGCGGAAAGTGACACCAGTCGGAGTTTGGTAGCCGTGCCAAAGGGTCGTGACGGGCTGGATTTTGGGTGGGGCGAAGTTGTTGGAGTAAAAACCAATCGTCCCGTTGCTGCGCCGAAGTTCTGTGGGGGCGGGAGTGCCAAATTCGGTGATGGTCGTCGCATTGGACACCTTCTCGTTGATGTCCACGACCCGCTGACTCAAGGACAGGTTCAAGGTCGCCGTCGTTTGCATGCCATCTTGGACGATGACGGCTTTCGCCGACAAACCTAAAAGTTGACCTGACGAACCGAAGGCGCCGACAATTACCCATTTGAGCCCGACGGGCACATTCTTGAAGGTCGTGAAAGTTGCCTGTGGCACAAAAATGTCGCCCACCAGCGGCTCTTCGGTTAACCCCTCGCCGAGGACGAAGACACTTACACGGGAGACTTCAGGGATGGCTCGCGTGAGGTTGACCCGAACCGACAACATGCCGCGCCCTGTGGGACTACCCGAACCGAGGGAGACAGGTTGGAAGGGGACGGAAGCGGAGGGTTTGCCTTTCTTCCCGCCGAAACTCCCACATCCCCAAAGCAACAACGCCGACAAACTTAAAACACCGACCGCCGACAACAACCACGCCTTTCTTCCAAGCGACGACCTCAACATGTCACTCACCTCCGACGCGTTTTGGGCATTCACCCATCTGCCGACTCACTGACCGCGACGCCCCTATTGTAATGCGCCCCTTGTGCCGATGCAAGGACAAAGGGTGATTTTCGTCACACGCAGGGCAGAGGGTGAACAGGCGGATTGTAAACTGTCGCTTCTCGCCCCTGCGCAAGCCTTTGCGATTAAACGGTAGTGAGGCATTACGCTTGCGATTTGCTAATTGGGACGGGTTCGGCGACTTCCAAGACGGCGGTGCGTTTGCTCCACGCCACTGCCCCTGCCAACGCTGCCACCATCACGGCGACGATCAAAAGCCGCACGAGGGCATCCATCGGCTGGACGAGGATAGGGGCGATGAGGATGCCGACGAGGTTCATGACTTTGATGAGGGGGTTGAGGGCGGGACCGGCGGTGTCTTTGAAGGGGTCGCCGACGGTGTCGCAGACGACGGCACTCTTGTGAAACTCCGTCCCTTTGCCGCCAAACAAGCCCGCTTCAATCAACTTCTTGGCATTGTCCCATGCCCCGCCACTGTTTGCCATCAGCACTGCCAACAATTGCCCCGACACAATCGCCCCGCCCAAAAAGCCACCCAATGCCGCCGCGCCCATCTTCGGGTCGGAAAAGCCCAACGCAAAGCCGACAAGGATGGGCGAGGCGATGGCTAAGATGCCAGGCGAGAGCAATTCCCGCTGCGCCGCTGCCGTGCTGATGGCGACGGCGCGGGAGTAGTCGGGCGTCGCTTTGCCTTCCAAAATGCCAGGGATGGTTCGGAATTGTCGGCGCACTTCTTCCACGAGTTGGAAAGCCGCGCGACTAACGGCACGGATAGCGAAGGCGCTGAAAAGGAAGGGCACGGCAGCGCCGAGGAGCACGCCGATGAAGACTTCGGGTTGGTCAATGCGGATGCCCAACCCTTGCATCCCATGCGCCACCAATCCCGTCGCTTCCGTGAAGGAGCGGAACAGTGAAACCGCTGCGATGACGGCTGTCGCAATCGCGAAACCTTTCGTCAACGCCTTAACGGTGTTGCCGACGGCATCCAGTTGGGCGACGATGCGAGCGGCTCGCCTGTTGCCCTTCGCTTCCGCATCCCGCAACGCCCCTGACATCTCAAAAATGCCGTTGGCGTTATCGCTGATGGGACCGTAAGTGTCCATCGCCAACACAAAGCCCGTCGTCGCCAGCAATCCCAATCCCGACAACGCCACCGCATATGCCGACAAGGCAAAGTCGCCGGGGAACAGCAGGATGGACAGGAAAATCGTCAAGGCGATGGCGACGATTGCCCAGACGCTGCTTTCCAAGCCGACGGAGAAACCTTCCAGAATCATCGTCGCCGTGCCCGTGCGGGAACTTTGGGCGATGTCTTTGACGGGACGATATTCGGTGCCCGTGAAGTATTGCGTCAGCCAACCGATGACTTGCGTCAGAGCGATGCCGATGGTGCACGCCAAAGCAAACTTCCACCAATTCGCCATGTTGCCGAGATAGAAGTAACTGACCAACCAGAAGCCGATGACCGACAGAATTGCTGCCGTCCAGAAGCCGACATTGATGGGCTGCATCGGGTCAATGCGCTCTTCGTCCTTTGCCCGCACTATTGCCGTGCCGAGGATGGAGGCGATGACACCGACGCCCCGAACTAAAAGCGGGTAGAGGATGAGTTGCATGACATGCTCCTTGCCGACGGACGCCAAAGCCCCGTAACCGAGCAAGATGGCAGCGACGAGGGTGACTTCGTAACTTTCAAAGACATCGGCAGCCATGCCCGCGCAATCGCCCACATTGTCACCCACATTGTCGGCGATGGTGGCGGGATTGCGAGGGTCATCTTCAGGGATGCCCGCTTCCACTTTGCCGACCAAATCCGCCCCGACATCGGCTGCCTTCGTGTAAATCCCACCGCCCACGCGCATGAACAACGCCGCCAAACAACCGCCAAACCCAAAGCCAACCAAGACGAACATCGCTTTCTCCCGAAAAGCGAGGAAGATGAGCGTTGCGCCCAAAAGCCCTAAGGCAACCGTTGCCATTCCTGAAACTGTGCCCGCTTGAAAAGCGATGCGCAAAGCCTCTCGGAAACTGCGAAGGGCGGCATAAGCGACGCGGACATTGCCGTTGACCGCCATCCACATCCCGACGACACCCGCCCCATACGACGCCGCCACGCCCATCAGGAAGGCGATGGCAGTGCCTGCCGCCAACGCTGGTCCGTATTCGGGCACTTGGGAATAGACGACGAGCAGCAGGAAAGCGAGGAGCAGGACGAAGAAGCGCATCAAACGGAATTGCTGGCGCAGGTAAGCGAAAGCGCCTTCTCGGACGGCAGCAGCGACCCGCTGCATCGCTTCCGTGCCCGCTGGTTCGGACAAGACGCGACGAATCAAATAGATGCCGTAGAGGATCGCCAGCAACGCCGTCCCCAAGACGATAATCAGGACGGCGATGTCATGGCTTTGGAAAGGCGGCAGTTCAACGGCTTCCGTCGCTGCCAAAATGGGCGAGGCAAAAAGCCAGCAACTGCTGATTAGCGTTAGGAGCGTTCCCAAGCGCCTTCGCACGGTCACGGCGGCTCAACCTCCCTGCGACCGAAGTGTCTTCAACCACAGGCGTCATAAATGTTGCCACGCTTCACGGGAGAAGTGAGTGACGAAAGAAGGCGCTCGCCAAAGTGGTGTCCGTCGCAGACCCTTTCACCTAACGGAGTTCCTTACAAACGACATCGGCAACCGTGCGGGGCGTCAGGGGCGCTCCAACAGCAAAGTGAAACATTCGCCGCTCTTCAGTAGGGCTTCGTCGCTGAGCAACTCGGAAAGGGTTCGTTCCCAAACCCGTCTTGGGCGCTTGACCCAGGGGAAATCATCCCGCCGAAGGACAAAGAATCCTCGTTCATAGCCCAACGATTGCAGCCAAGAAAGGAGTTGGGGGACGGCATCAGGGGGCAGGTAGGGCGGATGAATTTCCATGACCAAAGCAGGGCGATAGCAGCGCAAAGTCTTTTCGCCCCCTTTCAAGGCGCTCAGTTCCCCGCCTTCAATGTCCATGCGGAGAAGGTCAATGGGGCGCTCTACTTGGTGGGCGAGGGTGTCAAGCGTGAGGGTCGGCACTTCTATGGCTTTTTGGCTGGTGCGTTCGGTGGGCAGGAGAGAATGCCAATTGGAGCCTTCCGCCTCAAAGAGGAAGGTTCGCCCGTCCTTGTCGCTGATCGCCGCTGAAACCAACCGCACATTGCTCACGCGGTTAATCCGCAGGTTCAGTTGCAGCAGATGAAAATTGGCGGGATGGGGTTCAACGGCGACGACAAGCCCATCGTTGCCGACCAAGCGGGACAGCAGCAAGGTGTAATAGCCGATGTTGGCGCCGATGTCCAAGACGACCCCACCTGTCGGCACAAAGCCTCTCAGCAACTTCGTCGCCATCGGTTCGTGGATGCGATAAAGGGCTAACTCCCTTCCGATGCCGACATCGGTGCTGGCGACCAGCATCGCAAAGCCGTTCACTTCGGGAAGCAGCACATAATCGCAGCCCTCAATGTGCACCCGTTCCCAATCTGCCCGCCAGAAACTGAGGGGTTGGCGCAATTTCAGCCAGAAGGTGCGCAACACGCCCCGCACGCCTTCTCGGTGAAAGATAGCCGCTGCCGTCTGCGCCTTGCGACGAAAGAAAGGGACGAAAGAAGGCGCCTTAGCGAGCAGCAAACTTTTTGCCATTGCCGTCACCGTCCCTTTTATCCGAGGATGGCTAATCCCTTAGACGCAAAAAGGGACGGACGGCACATTCGCCGAATGGGTGAGGGTGCATCCATTTCATTCGGAAGCAGGACTGCTGGAAGGAGCGACGGCAACGGGCACGCGCCCTGCGATCAAACCGATCCACCGCCAAACCGATGCCGCAATGATGACCACCGTCAGCCCCAACATGCAAACTGTCATCACGGCGTTGATGACATTGGAAGGCGGCTGCAGGGTCGTCCAAAAACGAGGGACGCTGATGATGCCTGCCGCCATCGTCGTCGTGAAGACGAAGCACAGTGGCAGAAAAGTGCAGAGGGCATAAAGGCGCTTCGGTGCGTGGGTGAGGATGTAAGTCGTCCCGAAGGCTAACCCGATTGCTGCCAACAGTTGATTGGCGATGCCGAACATCGGCCAGATGGTGCTGATGTCGTTGGTGAACAGCAAGTAACCCCAAGCCAGACAGCAAAGGGCGCTGGCGAGGATGTTCAGCCCCCATCGGACACCGCCTTCAGGCAAAACTTTCTCCAACGCTGGCTTGACAAAAGGCGTGATGGTTTCTTGGAAGATGAATCGGGCGACCCGCGTGCCTGTTTCCACCAGCGTCAAGATGAAGAGGGCTTCAAACATGATGGCGAAGTGATACCAGTAAGCCGCCAGCGTTTGCATCCCTGGCAACATCCGAAAGATGTAGGTCATCCCGACTGCCAGCGACACCGCCCCGCCTGTCCGACCGACCAGGGTTTTCTCGCCGACTTCCTTCGTCAATTGCCACAGGTCTGGCGAGCGGGCGGCGAATTGGGCGGCGAGTTCCTTTTTGGCGTTGATGGCGAAGTAGGTGTCGGGATGCAAGGCGCAAGCGGCGATGAGCGCCACGACAGCGACAAACCCTTCCAACAACATCGCCCCGTAAGCGATGGGCTTGATGTCCGATTCGCGGTAAATCATCTTGGGCGTCGTGCCCGAAGCGATGAGGGAATGAAAACCCGAAATCGCCCCGCACATGATGGTGATGCAAACAAACGGCCAAACAGGTTGCCCTGGCAAAACGGGTCCGCTACCGTCAATGAACTTGGTGATGGCTGGCATTTGCAATGGCGGATGCGCCAAGATGACCCCGATGCCCAGAACGATGGCGACACCCGCTTTCATGTAGGAACTGAGGTAATCGCGAGGGCACATCAACAGCCAGACGGGAAGGACGGAAGCGATAAAAGCGTAAGTGGGCAAGAGCAACTTCAGCGTCGTTTGGTCAAAAGTGAGCCACTTTGGGTCAAGCCCCAAGCGACCTTCCTGAAAGGGATGCCCCAAAAGGACGCCCAACATCACGATGGCGATGCCGATCAGCGACGCTTCCGCCACCTTGCCTGGACGGATGCGATACATCCATTGACCCGTGAGGATGGCAGCAGGGATGGTGACGAGAATGGTGAAGACGCCCCAAGGGCTTTCGCTCAAGGCGTTCACGACAGCGATGCTGACACCAGCCAAAGCAGTCGTGATGATAAACAAAGTCGCCAACGAGGTGGCAATGCCGGCGATGCGACCGATGTAGGAGCGAGAAAGGTTCGCCAGCGATAAACCGTCGTTGCGAACGGAAGCGACCAACACGATGAAGTCGTGGACAGCCCCTGCCAACGCCGCCCCGATGATGATCCACAAAGCGCCGGGCAAAAAACCAAACTGCGCCGCCAAGACGGGACCGATGAGCGGACCAGGACCGGCGATGGCGGCGAAATGGTGACCGAACAAGACCCATTTGTTGGTCGGCACATAGTCCACGCCGTCATAAAGGCGATGAGCGGGCGTTTTGTTCAAGTCGTTGAGCATCGCCACCTTCGCCGCCAAAAAATTGGCGTAAAAGCGATACGCCAGCGCAAAGGCAGCCAACGCCGCCACGATCAGCAACATGGAGTCCATCTCGCCGGCACCTCCATCCGTCAGACGAACAGCATCCACTGCCGTCGTTTATGCGGCGTGCCTTGAAAGTTCCCGTTTGACCTTCTCCCGCAAACTGGGATGGACGATGATGTCCTTGACCGACCGACCCGACGGAATCATCGGGTAGACATGTTCGTCGGGATCAACCCACGCATCAATGACGACGGGTTTGTCGTCAATCTCCATCGCCCGCATCAACACCTTCTCCACATCGTCCTCTTCGGTGATGCGAAAGCCCACAGCGCCGAAGGCTTCGGCGACCTTGACAAAATCGGGATTGCCCGACAAGTCCACACCGCTGTATCGCCCGCCGAAGAACAAGTCTTGCCACTGCTTGACCATGCCCAAGAAGAAGTTGTTGATGACGACGACTTTGATGTTGATGCCGTAGACGACCGCCGTCGCCAGTTCATACATCGTCATCTGGAAGCCGCCGTCGCCGACGATGGCGACGACCAAATCGTCGGGGCGCGCCAGTTTGGCGCCCAACGCAGCGGGGAAGCCAAAGCCCATCGTGCCCAAACCGCCTGTTGTGATGGCTTGGCGGGGGCGATGGCAGGGGTAGTATTGCCAAGCCCACATCTGATGCTGCCCGACATCGGCGGTGATGGTCGCTTCGCCCTTCGTCACCTTCGCCAACACTTCCAGCACATACTGCGGTTTAAGCCGACCGTTGCGGTCATAAACGAGGGGAAACTCTCGCTTCCACTCGTCCACTTGCCGCAGCCATTCGTCGTGTCGTTTAGGCGGCAGCAACTCAAGGAGTTGCTGTAACACGGTCTTGGCATCGCCGACGATAGGCACATCGGGCTTGACATTTTTGCCGATCTCAGCGGGGTCAATGTCAATGTGGATTTTCTTGGCGAACTTGGCGAACTCCTTCAAATCGCCCGTCACCCGATCGTCAAAGCGAGCCCCGACGCAAATTACCAAGTCGGCAAAGTTGAGGGCGAAGTTGGCAGCGACCGTCCCATGCATGCCGGGCATCCCTGTGCAAAGCGGATGGTTGTCGGGGAAAACACCCTTCGCCATCAGGGTGTAAGTGACGGGGATTTGGCAGCGCTCCGCCAGTTCCCGCACTTCCTTTTCAGCCCCCGACCAAACCGTTCCCCCGCCGATGTAAAGGATGGGCTTTTTCGCTTGCAAAATCAGTTCCGCTGCCTGCCGAACCATCAGCGGGTGACCCCGAACGGTCGGCTTGTAGCCCCGAATGTTCACCCCTTCGGGAAACTCCACCTTGCTCAGGTCAATGGGGTTGCGGGACATATCGCGAGGGATGTCAATGTGGACAGGACCGGGGCGACCCGTGCTGGCGATGTAAAAGGCTTCCTTGACGACTTTGGGCAACTCATATGGGTCGCGCACCATGTAACTGTGCTTGACAATCGGCATCGTCAAACCGAAAGCGTCCGTCTCTTGAAAAGCGTCTCGCCCGATGTTGTAACTGGGCACTTGCCCCGTGATGGCAATCAGCGGTGACGAGTCCATTTGGGCAGTGGCGATGCCCGTGATCAGGTTCGTCGCCCCTGGTCCTGAAGTGCCCATGCAGACGCCCGGCTTGCCCGAGGCGCGGGCGTAACCGTCCGCCATATGCGCCGCCCCTTGCTCGTGGCGGTTCAGGATGAACTTGATGCGGTCGCGGTAATGATAAAGGGCATCGCAAATCTCAATGACCGCACCGCCTGAGATGCCAAAGATGTATTCCACCCCTTCGCGCACCAGACACTCCACGAGCAATTCAGCGCCCCGCACCGTCTGTAAGTCCACCGAAAGGCTTGCCGCCATCGTTTTGTTCGCCTCCTTGTGGCTTGTCCGTTCGGTCGGCTCCGTTGCTTTCGCGGCTGACGCCGCTCCTACGCATGAATTCAACAAACTTTGCCGTCCCGCCCCCCATGTAGTAAAGGAACTCCACCTCGTCGCCATCCTTGAGTGGCGTCGTGTCAAACTGGTTGCGGTCAATGATAACGCCGTTGACCTGAACTGTCACCATTTCCCGCCGAATTTTTCGGCTGTCCAACAATTCCCCGACGGTCGTCCCCTCCGCCAACTCCGTCTCCTTGCCGTTGAGTTTAATGACGATGGGCATAGTCGGTCACCTCAGGTCCACATTGGCTCTGCGGATGTTGGTGATGACCTGCGGGAAGCGCTGCCCCAATTGCCACAAAATCGGCTTGTCCACCAAGTGCTTGGGGTAGACCAATTGCACTCGGCGCTTCGTTGTCGCCATGACCGTTCGCCTCCCTTGACAGGCGACGAAGTTACCGACCGCCTGCGATGGCGGGGATGATGGACACTTCGTCGCCGTCCTTTAGTTCCGTGTCCAAGCCGTTTAGGAAGCGGATGTCCTCGTCGTTGACGAAGATGTTGACGAACCGACGGACTTCGCCACTTTCCTCGCAGAGGCGGGCTTTGATGCCCGCATAGCGCCGTTCCAAGTCGTCAATGAGTTCCCGCACCGTCTTGCCCTCGGCGGTCACCTCAGCGGCACCGCCCGTCAGACTTTGCAGCGGCGTCGGCACCCGCACCTTGACAGCCATCTCCATCCCTCCTTGCAAGACGCTATTGCGAGATGCTCACTTGCTCAAACAAATTAGGTCGCCATTCCCTGAGTCGCCTTTGGGCGATAGCGATGTAGTCGGGATTGATGTCTATCCCGATGAAATGCCTGCCTGTGTTTTTGGCGGCGATCGCCGTCGTCCCGCTGCCAATGAACGGGTCAAGGATGACGGCACCTTCCATCGTCGCCAGCCGAATTAAGTGCTCGCACAACGCCACTGGCTTTACGGCAGGATGGTCGTTAAACTCACCCTTCTCTTGCACCGTCGGCTTGGGCACAAGGAAGTATTTGTCCATCACCTCATTGATGCCGTCCACCAGCAAGACATTAGCAGGATACATGTTATCACCGACTCGCACTTGCATGTTGAACAAGCCAACCCGATGCTTCAACATGTTTTCCAAAAAAGTCCCTTCGTAAGGCTTCTGGGCGACCAAGATCGGCTCGTAACACGACTTCACCTGTGGCGTCTTCCAATGGCTCAGTTGCTCCTTGAGTCGCTGCTTTGCTTCGTCGCTCAAAGGCAAGCGATCAATGAAATGGTGCAATCCCATCGCTTTTGGCTGGCTTTGAAGATAAAGCCAGATGAAGCAATCGCGAACCCAAAAGCCAGCATCCTCTACAGCCGCTGCTAATCGGTGATACAGGCGGGGGCTGGAAAAGCAGAAAAAGAAACCACCAGGTTTTAGAACCCGTAACAATTCCTGAGCCACCCGCAAGAACCAGCGATAAAATTGCCGTCCCTGCTCAGGGTCAAACTTCATGCCAGGCGGTAGATGCTTAACAACCCGTTGGCTGGGCAATCGTTTTTCCACTCGCTCAAGGCTCCACTCGTTGTCCAACTTGTCATAGAAGTAAGGTGGGTCAGTCAAGACAGCATCCACAAACTCAGACGGCATCTTCCGCAGAATTTGCAAAGCATCCCCGCAAATCAACCGATCAATCCATTCCGTTGGCTCGTTCATGTCGCTTCACCTCGCCTTAACTTTTCCCGCAGGAACTCATACAATCGGCGTTGATCGTCTTCGGTCAGATAACCTTTCTGAACGGATTGGATAACAACCTGCGCTTCCGCCACACCGACAACCCTACCACGATCATCGTAAACCCACTTACCCCGGTCTGCCCGATTGCACTGGTCGCATTGTGGGATAACATTGTCAGGTGTAAGCGGTTTATGGGGGTTCATGTGCCCCACCTGCAATTTTGTGACAACCCCAGGGTAGCGCCAGTTCTCCTCCCCCTCCTTTGAGCCGCATGTGGCGCATCGGTAACCGTAGCGCCTCTTGAGTTCTTCAAAATCCAACTCGTCTCCTCGTTGGCGCTTAGGACGCCAACTTGGGTGTGGCTGTTCCAAAGAGACGAGTCTGTAAGCCCCCACCCCTTTCAACTCCTTAGGCACCGTTGCATTGCCTTGTCTCGTTGAAACGATGAAGAAACCGCTTTGCATCCCCAAGTGTCGTCCTGCTTGGACATCGGGTGTTTCGGGATAAAACCGCCGAATGAATTCTGTCAGTTCCGATTTCGTCACCCAACGAGTTTCAGGATAGCCGTAAGCCAGATACACGAGAACGAGCGCATCCTTCGTGAATTGCCCATCAGGCTTCCTTAGGCGTGGGAGTGTGACGCCTCTGTCTCGCAAATGCCGTTCCCAGTGCGGTTTGATGACCTCGTTGTAGATGGTCTCAATCTCCTCGTCGCTCAGGTCAATGAACGGCATCCAGGTCACCCCTTCGTCGGCAGGAAACTGAAATCTGTGTTCATTTGAATGTCTGCTTGGGTCTGCATCAGCGTCCTTTTCACCTCATCGGCTAAAAGCAAAATCACCTTGTCGCGGCAGTTAAACGGGCGAACCTTTCTTGAAAGGCTCTCAGGTTCGGTTCAATGACGATGGGTTGGGCGATGCGGTCAGTGAGCACTTCCTGCGTCTTCAAACCGCAACCCGTGATGAGCGCCACCACTGTCTCCTCGCTGCCGATGATGCCTCGCTCCACGAGTTTTTTGAGCACGGCAATCGTGACGCCGCCAGCAGTTTCAGTGAAGATGCCTTCCGTTTCGGCAAGCAACTTGATGCCTTCAATCGTTTCCTCATCGGTGGCGCTTTCGGCGACGCCCCCGCTTTCCCGTATCGCCTGCAAAGCGTAAATGCCATCAGCAGGGTTGCCAATCGCCAGCGATTTGACGATGGTGTTGGGCTTGACGGGACGGACAAATTCGGCGTTCTCTTTGAACGCCCGAACGATAGGAGAACACCCCTCCGCTTGCGCCCCGTGCACCTTCGTCGGCACTTCGTCTATCAGACCGAGCCGATGCAGTTCCTTGAGCGCCTTCCAAACTTTCGTCAGTAGCGAGCCCGACGCCATCGGGATGACGATGTGGTCGGGAGCGCGCCAGCCCAATTGCTCGGCGACTTCAAAGCCCAGCGTTTTAGAGCCTTCGGCATAGTAAGGGCGCAAATTGATGTTGACGAAACCCCAGCGCATCGTGGATGCAATCTCGGCGCACAGCCGATTGACCTCATCGTAATTGCCCTTCACCGCCACAACCGTCGGGTTATAAACGAGCGAGCCGACGATTTTGCCGACCTCCAAATCAGCAGGGATGAAGATGAAGCACCTTAGTCCCATGCGGGCAGCGTGGGCGGCGACGGAGTTGCCTAAGTTGCCCGTGGACGCACACGCCACCGTGTCAAAGCCAAACTCCATCGCCTTCGTGATGGCGACAGACACCACGCGATCTTTAAACGACCAAGTGGGGTTGGCGGTGTCATTTTTGATGAACAGGTTGTGCAAGCCCAAGCGTTCGCCCAACCGCTCCGCCTTCAACAGGGGCGTAAAGCCAGCGCCCGAATTGACCAACCGTTCGCCCGTGACGGGCAGCAAGTCTTTGTAGCGCCAAAGGTTGGGCGGACCGCTTTCCAAACGCTGGCGGGAAACGCGCAGGCGAAGGAAGTCGTAATCGTAATCCACCTCAAGCGGACCGAAGCAAAGTTCGCAGACATGGATGGGGTCGGGCGGGTAAAACGCCCCACACTCGCGACATTTCAATCCCCGAATTTTTTGCGTCTCGCCATCGTCGTCGCAGCGACCCATCACAAACCCTCCTTTCGTGCTTGTCGGTGTCACAAAGCGAAACGGGACGGCAACAAAAGGCATCGCTTCGCTGGGGGGCGATGGGTCGCATAATTGCCATCCCACCCACGCGACGAAACCAAACCCAACGATGATGCATTTGCCCGTTGCCTTGAGGCGTCCTCGGTTTCTGCATGGCTACACTCCATCGGGTCTGAAATTATCGGCGTTGATTTTTAGGCAAAAGGCAGGAACTGTCAAGCCTCTTGACAGCCGTTTCAGAGCGCGCCAAAATGGACGCCGACCAAATTGGGCGTTGCCCTGAAAGCGCAAGGAGGGGCTGACGATGAGTGCGATCGGTGACGGTCTAAAAGGTGCGAGTCGTAACCCTATCCCCTCCCTGCGGTCTGCCATCGGCAGGTGGCAGGTCGCAACCTTCGTCGTTGCCGTCTTTTACGCCCCTTATTTTTGGCGCCGGTAGCCTCCGGCGCCAAGCCCACGACCTTCACCCCTCAATAAACCCACATATCGGATTCGTGTCAAGAGCCTTTCCATCTTTGAGCCGTCCCAATCCCTTTCTCGGAGGTGTTGGCGATGATCGTTGTCCTGCGGCACGGCGCCACTGAAGAAGCCATCCAAGAGGTGTGCGAACGATTGGAGCGGGCAGGTTATCAAGCAGCCATCTGGCGGGGCGTGGAACGGACAGTCATCGGCGCTATCGGCGTCATTGATGAGGAGGTGAAAACGCAATTGATTCAGCAATTGGAAGCCTTACCCTTCGTAGAAAGCGCCATTCGCATCTTGCGCCCTTACAAACTCGTCAGCCGCGAATGGAAGGAAGAGCCAACCCTCGTGCCCGTCCGCGACAAGGTGGTCGGAGGTGAGCACCTGATCATCATGGCGGGACCGTGCTCGGTGGAAAGTCGCGAGCAAATCTTGGAGTCCGCACGGGGCGTCAAGGAGCGGGGGGCGGATGTCCTGCGGGGTGGGGCGTTCAAGCCCCGCACCTCGCCCCACACCTTCCAAGGGTTGGGCTATGATGGCTTGAAGTTGCTCAAGGAAGCGTCCGAGGCGACAGGATTGCCCGTCGTCACTGAGGTCATGGACCCGCGGGATGTGGAAGCGGTCGCTGAAGTCGCCGACATCCTGCAAATTGGCACCCGCAACATGCAAAACTTCACCCTGCTGCGGGAAGTGGGGCAATTGCGCAAGCCCGTGCTCTTGAAACGGGGGATGTGGGCGACGATTGAGGAGTGGCTTCAGGCGGCGGAATACATCTGCGTCGGGGGCAACCCGTTCGTGATTTTGTGTGAGCGGGGCATCCGCACCTTTGAGACCTACACCCGCAACACCCTTGACCTTTCCGCCGTCGTCGCCGCCAAGCAATTGAGCCACCTGCCTGTCATCGTAGACCCCAGTCAAGGGACGGGGAAATGGAGCATGGTCATCCCGATGTCGTTGGCAGCCATCGCAGCGGGGGCGGACGGGCTGATTGTGGAAGTCCATCCCAATCCCGCCCAAGCCCTCTCGGACGGACCCCAATCGCTCACCTTAGAGCGGTTCGGCGAGTTGATGGAGCGCCTCGCTCCCGTCGCCGCTGCTGTCGGTCGGAAACTTTACTGCCAATCGGAAGCCCCCATTAGCGTGCCGTGAGTCGGAAATGTTTCACATGAAACAATGGGCTTGCCCACGCCCATCTCGGTCGGTCATTGGGGGATGTTTCATGAAACAGTGGGCTTGTTCATGCCCATGTCGGCTGGTCGTTCGAGCGATGTTTCATGTGAAACACTTGGGCGACTGCGCCAGTGGCTTGCCTTTGGGCTTGGTGTGGCAAAATAACGCCGACCCTGCGACAGGAGGTGATCCCGTTGGGGCGACAGCGGAAGTCCCAGAAGGCGGCGAAGTCCGCCCGCCCTCGGACGGGCACTTCGTCCCATCCCCAACCTACCCAACCCAAGAAACTCATCATCGTGGAATCGCCTGCCAAAGCCCGCACTGTCCAGCAAATTGTCGGCAGCGAGTTCGCCATTGAGAGCACGATGGGGCATATCATGGACTTGCCCGAACGCAAGTTCGGCGTGGACTTGGAAAACGGCTTTGAGCCTGAGTATGTCATCCGAGCCAAGCGCAAGGAGGTCATCAAACGGCTGCGGGAGGTCGCCAAGCACGCCGAGGAAGTCTATCTCGCTTCCGACCCTGACCGAGAAGGCGAAGCCATTGCTTGGCATGTCGCCCAAGTGATCAAGCGCCCCGACGCCAAGCGGATTGAGTTCCACGAAATCACCAAACCCGCCGTCCTAAAAGCGCTGGAAAATCCCCGCCCCATTGACGAAAACCTCGTCAACGCCCAGCAAGCGCGGCGGGTGCTGGATCGCATTTTCGGCTACACCCTCAGCCCCTTGCTTTGGCGGAAAATCAAACGCAACCTGTCGGCAGGGCGCGTCCAATCCGTCGCTTTGCGCCTCGTCGTGGAGCGGGAGCGGGAAATCCAAAACTTCGTCCCCCGCGAGTATTGGACACTGACGGCAACCCTCACCCCTGAAGACCGCGAAGCGCCTTTCATCGCCCGCCTCGTTCAAGTCGGCGAGCGCAAGGTCACGACGCCCGAACGGGACGCCAGCGAAAAGGAAGCGGAAGAGCCAGCCGCCGATGCCGCTGGGGCGCGTCCTACCGATGCCAAAGGCGTCGTCATTGAGACGGAAGCGCAGGCGAAGGCGCTTGTGGCGGTTTTGGAGCAAGCCCGTTATTCCGTCCTGCGGATAGAACGGGGCGAGCGCCGTCGGACGCCCCCTCCGCCTTTCATCACCTCCACGCTGCAGCAAGTCGCTTCTCGCCGACTGGGCTTTTCGCCGACAAGAACGATGCGGATTGCCCAGCAACTCTATGAGGGCGTGGACATCGGCGAGGAAGGGACGGTCGGTCTCATCACCTACATGCGCACCGACTCACCCCGCGTCTCGGAAGTCGCCCAAGAGCAGGCGCGGGAGTTCATTCGGCAAACCTACGGTGACGCTTTCCTGCCATCCAAGCCCCGCCAATACAAAGCCCGCAAGACGGCGCAGGAAGCCCACGAAGCCATCCGCCCCACTTCCGTCTTCCGAACGCCTGAGAAGGTGCGCCCCTACTTGGACGCCGACCAATTTGCCCTCTACACCCTCATCTGGCAGCGGTTTATCGCCAGCCAAATGGCGGATGCCCTTTACGACACCCTGACGGTGGAAGTATTGGCGAAAAGCCCACAACCTGCCACCGATGGCGATGCGCCCGAATGGCTGCGGGGCGTGGACGAGTTCCTCTTTCGGGCGACGGGAAGGGCGCTGAAATTTGCGGGTTGGTTGACCGTCTATGGGGCGGATGAAGACGAGGAAGGCGAAGAGGGCATCAACATCCCTGAGTTGGCGGAAGGCGAGTTGCTGCGCTTGCTGGGGTTGACGCCCGAACAGCATTTCACCAAGCCGCCTGCCCGCTACACGCAGGCGACGCTGGTGAAGGCGTTGGAAGAGTTGGGCATCGGGCGCCCGTCCACTTACGCCCCAACGGTGGACACCATCGTCAAGCGGGGCTATGTGGAATTGCGTGGCAAGCAACTTATCCCGACGCCTTTGGGGACGCTCGTCTGCGAGCGGTTAGTCCAGTTCTTCCCTGACCTGCTCAGCGTCGGGTTCACCGCCCAGATGGAGGAACGCTTGGACGAAGTGGAGGAGGGCAAGCGGGATTGGCGGGAGACCGTCCAGCACTTTTACGAGCCGTTCAAAGAGGCGCTGACGCACGCTGAACGGCACATGGATAAGGAGGGCGACACGGAAACCGACCAAGTTTGCCCCCTTTGCGGGGCAAAGATGCGGCTGAAGATGTCGGCTTACGGTCCGTTTCTGGCGTGCGCCCGTTATCCAGAGTGTCGGGCGTTCATCCCGCTGGAGGAGGGGGCGACGAGGGAGTGCCCGAAATGTGGCGGGGTGATGGTGCGACGGGGGAACGAACACGGGCAGTATTTTCTTTGCCTGCGTTACCCCGATTGCCCGTCACTGGAGGCGGGAGACGGCACAGTCCTTGCCCAATGCCCTGCGTGTGGGCAAGGTGTCTTGCTGCCTAAGACGGTTCGGAAGGGGCGGATGAAAGGGCGGGTCTTTTTCAGTTGCTCCCGCTACCCTGACTGCACCTTTGCGACTTGGGACCGCCCGACCGAAGCGGTGTGCCCCCGCTGTGGCAGCCATCTGGCGGAGCGGAAAGCAAGGGACGGCTCGGTCACCCTTGTTTGCCTTCGCCCCGATTGCGGGTTCGTGCAAGAAGTTGTGACCGAACCCGTGCAGCAAGTTAGCCGAGACGAGCCATCGTGAGCCCATTTGCGAGAATGTTTCATGTGAAACAAACGGACAATCCATCCGCTACCCGCCATTCGCTACTCGCTATTCGCCATTCGCTGCCGTTTTCGTCGTGCCCGTCGTGGCTGATAGCCGCTCCGACATTTGAGGGCGAACCGCCGTTCGCCCCTACAATCGCCGCTGCCATTCCGCCTGAGTGTTTCACATGAAACATTGGGGCACCTTGGAAGGTGGCTTTCCTGTTGGCTTAAGGGGTCGGTGAGGGGGTCTTGCCCAGCCGTGCCCGCTCGTAGTCAATGACCCGCCGCAAAATTTCGTCCAACGGGACGGTCGGCTCGTAGCCAATTGCCTGGCGCAATTTGGAGATGTCAGGCACGCGATAGCGGATGTCTTCAAAGTCCGCCCCGTAAACTTGTTCGTAGGGCACATAGACAATTTCGGATGGGCTGTCAGTCATTGCCTTGACCTTGTGTGCCAACTCCTCAATCGTGATGGGTTCGTCGTTGCCGACATTGAAGACTTCGCCTTCCAGCCCCGGCGTCTCCATCAGCCCGATGAGCGCCTGAACGGCGTCGCCGACATAGCAGAAACTGCGCACTTGCTTGCCATCTCCGTAAACCGTGATGGGTTCGCCTGCCAAGGCTTGGCGGACAAAGCGGGGGATGACCATTCCATAAGCGGGGCTTTGGCGCGGTCCGACGGTGTTAAACAAGCGGGCGATGACGACGGGTAAGCCCTTCTGTCGCCAATAAGCCCGTGCCAAGTATTCGTCCAGCGCCTTGGAGCAGGCATAGCCCCAGCGCAGGGAAACGCCCAAAGTGATGTCGTCGTCTTCGCGGAACTTGTCGCCGTTGCGGGTATCCTTGCCATAGACTTCCGAAGTGGACGCTACCAGCACCTTGCAGCCCAGCCGAAGCGCCCATCGGAGCACGGTCTCCGTGCCCCGCACATTCGTCTCTAAGGTGCGCAAGGGGTCATCCACGACTAACTTGACGCCAACGGCGGCTGCCAAATGGTAAACCTTGCGGCAGTGGCGCATCGTCTCCGCCAACACCCCTTCGTCCAACACACTCCCTTCCACGAAATGGAAGCGGGGATGCTCAAAGAGGTGCCAAATGTTTTGCAGGTTGCCCGTGGACAGGTTGTCCAGCACCCACACCGTTTCGCCCCGTTCCAGCAAGGCTTCCGTCAAATGCGAGCCGATAAATCCAGCGCCACCCGTCACTAAAACCGACATCCTGCCATCCCTCCTTCGTGTCCCATTTTAATTCGGAACGACTTGCCAAAGGCAGAGAAACAAAGTCGCAAGGACGAGAAGGGCAACCCCGACGATGGTGAGCGTCCCAAGGGGCGGGGCGATGGCTGCCAACAAGGCTGCCCCGCAAAAGGCTAATTGCAACCCGTAAAGGACAAGGTTCGCCCGCCATTCCGACCCTCCAAAGCGAACTGCCAAGCGGTGGCTGAGGTGGTTTCGGTCACCTTTCATCAATGGAAGCCGATGGGTAAGTCGCCAGAGGGTGACGAAGGTGATGTCGGCGACAAAACAGCCGACCATCAAGGCAGGGACGAAGATGGCGGCGAGGACATGGGGGTAGCGCCCTTGCGAAGCGGTGACCGCCACGACACCCAACAGGTAGCCGAGGAAGAGGCTGCCGACATCGCCCATGAAGATGCTGGCGGGGGGTTTATTGAAGAGCCAGAAGCCAAAACTGCTGGCAGCAAGAATGAGGCTGACGGTCGTGACGGGAAGATTGTCGGTCAGGATGCCCAACGCCGCAAAGCCGAGGGAAGACAGAGTGACCAACCCGCTGGCTGTTCCGTCCATGTTGTCCATCATGTTCACGGCGTTGATCAACGCCACTAAACTCAGCGTGGTCAAAGGGACTGAGATGCTGTCGGGCAGGGCAGCGAGGCGGGTAATTCCGAGGGTAGTGGTCAGGGCAATGACGACTTGCGCCAGCAACTTCTGATGAGCCGAACAACCCCGCAGGTCATCCAGCAAACCCAACAAAGCGATGGCAAGGGCGAGGGGCATCGTCCACGCCCAAAGGGGGCTGAGGTTGCCTTGCCAAAGGCTGATCAGAAGGGCAAGCGTCACCGCCGCAAGGATGCCCAGCCCACCGCCGAGGGCGATGGTGCGAGGATGGGGATTGGACTTGGGTTGCCATCGGTCGGGCTGAGGGCGATAGACCCAGCCCACACGAAGCGCCCATTTTTGCAGGGTTGCCACGATAAGCATCGTAATGACCAGTGCCACCAAGCCAGCACCGATAACTGTGACCATCCTTCTCTCCCACCGTCCCCGATTTGCCCGAACCTTTGCGCCACCGACCCAATTTTGGGCATGCGAGAAGATGAAGGCAAGACATTCGTCACATCCCGCCAGCGGTGAAAAGTCAATCACAAGTGGCGGGCAAAGAAGCGCGATCGTCCCGCGAAAGGGGAGCCCTTTGCTTGTCACCGCCACCGAGGGGAGCGGCGGAAACGATTGCCGTCCCCTCGTTCCGCCAAGCCTTTCAACTCCAACATGGTCAAGGCAGCGAGGGCATCGCTGGCAGGCAGTCGGCTCTCCCGCACGAGGTCATCGGCATGCTTCCACTCTGTTGTCAAGACTTGCCAGACCGCCGCTTCGGGCGGGGGCAAGTCGGGAAGGGACGGTTGGCGTTGGCTTTGGCGCTGAAATTGGGTTGGTGTGACGGCTTCCATTTCCAACTCCGCTAACAAATCGGCGACTTTGGTGAAGACCCGTGCCCCTTCCCGAAGCAAGCGATGGTTGCCCTCAAAACTGGGTTGGTCAATCGGACCAGGGACGACGAAAACTTCCCGCCCTTGTTCGGCAGCCCAATCGGCAGTGATGAGGGCACCGCTCCCAGCGGGGGCTTCCACGATGATGACGGCGAAACTCATCCCGCTGATAAGGCGATTGCGTTGGGGGAAGTGCCAAGGTTGCGGCGTCGTGCCCAGCGGGAATTCGGTCAAGAGGGCTCCGCTTTCGGCGATGCGGCGCGCCAACTCCTTGTTGCCGCGCGGGTAAAGGGTGTCCAGACCGCTGCCCAGCACGGCGAAAGTTCGTCCGCCTGCGTCCAACGCCCCTTTATGGGCGGCGGTGTCAATCCCTTCCGCCAGCCCGCTGACAACGGTGACGCCTGCCCCTGCCAGTTCCATGCCGATTTGGTGGGCGGTGCGTCGTCCATAGTCGGAGGGGCGACGGGTGCCGACGACGGCGATCAATCGTTCATCGCTCGGCTCTATCGTCCCCAACACATACAGCAAGGGCGGGGCGTCGGGAAGTCGGCGCAACAAAGGCGGGTAGCGGTCATCAAAGATGGTCAACAGCCATGCTCCCATCCGCTCCAATTTCCAAAGGTCGCGTTCGGGTTGGGCACTGCGTTGGGCTTGACGGAGTTTGCTCAGGTGGACTTCGGTGAAATGGGGCAACCGAAGGAGGGTTTCATCGGACGCATGGAAGATGGCGGCAGGCGAGCCAAAGGCATCCAGCAATCGCCGCTGGTTCTGGACGGACAAGCCGCTGCGGTTTAGCCGAAGCCACCAAAGTTGCTCTTCGGGCGTCATCGTTCCTTTCGCCTCCGAGGCAGGCTTTGGCGCCTTCCTTTCACGATGGTGGGGGTTCGGAGGGAGTTCGCTCAGGCAACTGAGGGGCTTCTTCCAAAGGCAACCCTTCCACTTGGAGTTCGGCAGAGGGCAAAGCGGCGCGGGTAATTGCCAACACCTTTTCGGTGAGGGCGGCGAGGCGCAGTTCATGCTGGCGGTATGCGTCCAGCAATTGTCCTTGCAACTGGGTGATTTGCTGGCGGGCTTGGGAAAGTTCCGTTTGGGCGCGCCGAAGGGCGTCTTCCCGTTCCCGCATGCCCCGTCGCCCCAACCGCCAGCCGATCAGCAAACCCAACACCGCTGCGCCCGCTGCGACGAAGAGCACCAACTCCCAAAGGCGCACCCGAATTGCCAAATCTTGCCAACCCCAACCGCTCAACGCCGTCATGCCCTTCCAAAGGTAAAGGACGACCATCTTGGAACGGGGGTCAAAGGTGGCTGCCACCGAGTTCAGCCAAGCGAAATAGCCCGCGTAAACGATTAACCCGATGAGCAAAAGGCTTGCCAAGAGTGTTGCCATGCGGGAGTGCCCTCCTCACTAAAGTCAATAGCCCCCTGAAGGACCGCCACCACCCAGACCGCCTCGTCCGCCGGGCATTGACGGAGCCCCAGGCGCTCCGGGGGTTTGTTGCGCCGTTTGCAGGGTAGGTGGGGGCAAAGTGTTGTCCACGCGGAAAGCGAAGGCTTGGCGGGCGGTATTGCCCGCATAATCGGTCGCTTGCAAGACGACTAAATACTCGCCATCGGCAAGGGGCGTAATCAACCGAACCACCCTTCCCGCCGCCTCTTGGGACGGTCTATCGGCGTGGACATTCACCAACCAATCGCCTGGCGCCGCTTTAAAAGTGCCCGTCAAATCGGTGACCCGAGGCGGTTGACTCCGTAGGGCGAGCAGTTGGGCTTTTAGCGTTTTCTCGTTGACGCCCGTCTCTCGGTCAATGACGCGCACCCGCAGGGAAATGGGAGGGCGACCAGGGATGGTCGGAGTTTCTGGGGTGATGGCATCGTCAAAAAGCCGATAACCGACGGTTTGCCGCTCGGCGCTCAGCAACTGCAAGGTCGCATCGTAAAACGCTGGAGGCGCCGCATCGCGGACGAAGCGGGCGTCGGTGAAAGCATAGGCGCGCCCCATCGTGTCCACGACCACCAACCCAAAGGGCGTCGCTGTGATGGGGGCGTAGACACTGACGCTGACAAAATTAGGGTTGACATCACCCAGCCGAAAGCGCCATCGCACCTCGCCCGTCTTGGCATCTATCCCAAAAAGCAAGCCATCAAAGGTTGCTGCCCAAAGGGTTTCTCCCGTGCACAGCAAGGGCGCAAGAAGTCCCGACGGCATCGTCTTTTGCCACCGAACGGATAAGGAACGAGGGGCAAGGGCGTAAAGGTTGCCCGCATCGGTGCCCACAAAGACCGCCCCGTCGGGGGCTAAGGTGGGCGCGCCCCGAACGCTTCCTTTCAGCCGAACAGGCGTCATCGTTTGCCCAAAACGACTGTAGCGGGCTAAGGCTTCTCCCGCCCCCAGATACACCGTGCCTGTCGTCGGGTCGTAAACGGGGTCAGTCAGCGAGCCACCTGCAGGAGGGAGGGGACGGGCGATTTCCCGAAGGGTCACCTTGCCCCCTTCCGTCGTCAGGTTCACGAAAAAGAGCCGAGATGCCGTCCCGACACACACAATCGCCCCACCTTTTTGGGGAATGAAAGCGAAATTGGTGGTAACAGGGGCGCCTAACCGAAGGCTGTGCAAATCGGTGAGGTTGCTAAGGGGCGCACAGTGAACGAAACCGTCGGAAGTGCCGATGAACAGGAAGCCTTCGTAAGCACCTAAGGCGCTGATCGTCGTCCTTTGCAAAGCGATGCTTCCCGCAGAAGCGCCTGTCTGGGCGTTGAAGGCTAACACTTCCCCTTGGCTCGTCCCGACAAAGACTTGCCCCTCGGCAAGGACAGGAGGCGTTGTCAACCCATAGGGCAGGTTTGTCGTCTTCCATTCCTCGTGCAGTTGCCCATCCACCAGAGAGAGGGCGTAAAGGCTGTTGGGCGTCACCAAAAACGCCCGCTCCCCATCATGGACGAGGGGGAAGCGATTGACGCGGGCAGGTTCAGGCGGGATGAAACTCCAAAGGACAGCCAACGGCGGTTGCAAGGGCAAAGTTACAAATCCGCTGTTGCTCGCATCGCCCCTCGGCAACAGCCAAGTGATTTGTGCCACTTGGGCAACGGACAAACCCACGATCACTCCAAAGCCGACAATGACCCAGCGTTTCATCGTCCTTCCCTCCTGTTTCGTCGGGCAATTATAAGCCACGATGCCCTTGAAGGGCTCGCCTTCATCCTTCCAACCACCGACGGTCCAAACTGCGATAGGTGATGGCTTCCGCGATATGGCGGGGACGGATGACTTCGCTGCCTTCCAAGTCCGCAATCGTTCGGGCGACCTTGACAATTCGGTCATGCGCCCGCGCCGACAAACCCAACGATTGGATCGCCGTCCGCAGCAACTCTTTTGCCTCTCCCTCCAACGGGCAAACTTCCCGAAGGAGTTTGGGGGGCAATTGGGCATTGCAAAGGAAGGGCAAACCTTTTCGTTCGCACCGTTCCCTTTGTCGCTCCCTTGCCTTCAACACCCGTTGGCGGATTTGCGCCGACGGTTCTCCTGCCCCCGGCTCCAAAATCTCTTCCGCCGTCAAGCGGGGGACTTCCAGATGGATGTCAAAGCGGTCCAGCAACGGTCCCGACAGCCGACGCCAATAGGCGCGAACTTGTTGGGGCGTGCAGGTGCAGCGGCGAACGGTGTCCGTCCCATAGCCACAGGGGCAAGGGTTCATCGCCGCCACCAGCAAAAATTGGGCGGGAAAGGTAACGCTGTGGGTGGCGCGGGCAACCGTCACCGTTCCCTCTTCCAACGGTTGCCTGAGGGCTTCCAAAACATCCCGATGGAATTCGGGCAACTCATCCAAAAACAAGACGCCGTGATGCGCCAACGAAATTTCGCCGGGTTTGGGGAACGAACCGCCCCCAATCAATCCCGTCGCCGAGACGGTGTGATGGGGCGCTCGGAAAGGGCGCTCCGTCAGTAACCCGCAACCTTTCGGCAACTTCCCTGCGATGCTGTAAACCTTCGTGACCTCTATCGCCTCCTCCAAAGTCAAGGGGGGCAAAATCGTCACCAACCGCCTCGCCAACATCGTCTTGCCCGCCCCCGGCGGACCGCACATCAGCACGGAATGACCGCCCGCCGCTGCCACCTCCAACGCCCGCTTGGCGCTTTCCTGTCCCTTGACTTCGGCAAAATCCACCTCGTAATGCGGTTCGTCAACGGCGATATTAGGCGGCGGTGTGGGGGGCAATTCGCCCAAAACCGCTTGCACGGCTTCAGGCAAACTCGTCACCCCAAACGCCGCCACGCCGTCCACGATGGCTGCTTCCGCTGCGTTCTCGGCGGGCACGATCAGGCGTGACCGTCCTTGCCGACGGCTTTCCATCGCAATCGCCAGCACCCCATTCACCGACCGAACCGTCCCATCCAGCGACAACTCGCCCAAAATGACCGTGCCCTCTGGCGTTTGGGGCAATTGACCTGTCGCCGACAAAATCCCGATGGCGATGGGCAAATCAAAGGCAGGTCCTTCTTTGCGGACATCGGCGGGGGAAAGGTTGACGGTGATGCGTTTGCTGGGAAACTCGTAACCGCAATTGCGCAGTGCCGCCCGAACCCGTTGGGCACTCTCCTGCACGGCTTTATCGGGCAACCCGACGATGTTGAAAGCGGTCGTGCCTGGGGCGATGTCCACTTCCACCCGCACCAAATAGGGCGACATGCCCCAAACTGCCCCGCTCTCCAACACTGCCAGCATCCCGCATCACCACCGACGGCAATTTTGCCATCAAGGTCAAAGGGTGGCAAACTGAAGGGGACGAAAAGGAGGGCGGATTGCGTGACGGGGCAAAACCTTCCCTTTCAACTGGGCGTCGTGCAATTCATGGCGTTCCCGAACACCGACCAAAACCCTGAAGGGTTGCTCGCCTCCTTAAGGGCGTTGGCGCTGGATGACACTTTCTCGCTGGTGGAGTTGACCAAAATGCCCGATGCAGCGACGCGAGAGAAAGTGCGCGCCCTTTTGGAAGCCGCCCACCTAAGTTGCGCCTTTGCGGCGACGCCCGTCCTCTTGCGGGAGCGATTGAACCCATCCGCCACTGACACCTCCACGCGCCGCCATGCCCTTGACATCCTGAAAACTTGTCTTAACGAAGCCATCACCTTAAACGCCCGCGCTTTCATCTTGATGAGCGGTCCCTTCGGCGGCGACGAAGCGGGCGAACTGAATGCCTTCGTCCAAACCCTCAACGACCTTTGCGCTTATGCCGCCGACCATGCCCAAGGCGAACCGATTTGGGTTTTGGTGGAGCAGTTTGACCGCGATGTGGACAAAAAAGCCCTCATCGGTCCCAGCCCTTTGGCGCGGGAGTTAACGGAAAGGGTGCGGGCAAACCATCGCCATTTCGGCTTGCTCATTGACCTGAGCCATTTGCCCTTGCTGAACGAGACGCCTGAAGATTGCCTGTCGGAATTGCTGGGTGATTTCGTCTGCCATGTGCATGTGGGCAACTGCGTCTTGGACGCTACCGACCCGCTTTACGGCGACCAGCATCCGCCCTTCGGCTATCCCAAAGGCGAAAACGATGTCCCGCAAGTGCGGGTCTTTTTGGATGCGTTGCATTATAGCGGTTACTTTGACCGCCCCAACCCCTTTGGGTTGCCCAGCCTCAGTTTTGAGGTCAAGCCGTTGCCCGACCAAGACCCCCTCATCGCTTTGGCGAACGCCAAGCGAGTCCTTTGGCAAGCGTGGCGGACAAAATCAACATCAACAGGCATCCCGCCATATTGAACCGCTTCCTTGCCTTCGGATTAACCCCACACTCCGCCACATCTCTTCAGCGCTGTGCCTTGCCTCTTCGTTAGGGACGGGACGAAGGGGCGTGGGACGGGCGAAAGGGCTTGAAAGGTCAGAAGCGCAAATTCACCGTCGCGACGAACCCATTGACCTCCTTGAACCCGGCGACCTGGTAGCGCAACTGAAATTCCACCCGAGGCGTGAGGGTGTAAGCGACCCCGACTGTCCCGCCCAAGCGGGTGCGGGTGCGGTCAACACCGGCTGTGGTAACTTTGGCGTTGACCAACCCCAAGCCCGCCAGCAAGTCCAGTTTGGGCGCATAACGCTGACGGGAGTTGACAAACAGCGAGAACATCCGCACCTTGTTGTTGGTGTCCGACCCTTCGCTGTAGTCAAGGCTCACCGTCCCGATGGTCGGAAAGTTCCGCTCCACCCCGAAGTAAACCCAGAAATCCGTCGTTCTATCTCGGACAGTGCCCGAACTAGGATACCAAACGCCCAAGCGAAAAGCCCAGTTGGCAGGCTGTGGCTCTTCCTGCGCCACAGCAGGCAAAGCCATCGCCAGTGCCAATCCCGCGATGCCCAGCATCGTTCGCCACATCCGTCAACCCCTCCTTTTGTCAAGTGGCGGCGCTTTGGGCGCCGCTTTGCAACCATGCGACTGCCCTTCGCAACCGTCCCACGCACCGCTCCTTGCCCAACACCGCCATCAAGTGAAAGAGGCTCGGTCCTTCCATCCGTCCCGTCACAGCGGCGCGGGTCGGATGGATGACTTCCGCCGCCTTAATTCCCCGCTCCGCTGCCAACTGTCGCACCGTCTCCTCCACTCGCTCCACGCTGAACTCCGCCAACTTATCCAGTCGGTTAGACAACTCCGAAAGCAATTCGGCAACCCCGTCCTTGCTCAGTTGCGCCCTCGCCTTCTCTTCGTAACTTTCTGGCTCGCAGTAGAAAAACTCCGCCAACTCTACGGCTTCCTGCAGCGTTCGCATCCGCTCCTGCACCAACGGCGTCACTTGCAGCAAGTAGCGCCACTCTTCGTCCGTCGGCGGGTCGTGAAGCCAACCCTGTTCGGCAAAGTAGGGCACCAACAATTGCGCCAATTCGTCCACAGGTTTTTGGCGGATGTAGTGTCCGTTCATCCAAAGCAACTTCTCCAAGTCAAAGATCGCCCCTGACGCCTTGACCTCCCGCAGGTCAAACTCGGCAATCAACTCCTCGCGGCTTTTGATTTCCCGCTGGTCTCTCGGATACCAACCCAGCAACGCCAGAAAGTTCACCATCGCCTCAGGCAAGATGCCCATCCGCCGATACTCGCTGAGCGAAACCGCCCCGTGCCTTTTGCTCAACTTGCTTCGGTCAGGTCCAAGTAACAACGGCAGGTGGGCGAACTGCGGCGGCTCGTAACCTAAGGCAGCGTAAAGGTGCAATTGGCGGGGCGTGTTGGAGATGTGGTCTTCGCCCCGAATGACATGGGTGATGCCCATCGCATGGTCGTCCACGACGCAAGCGAAGTTGTAAGTCGGAAAGCCATCGCTCTTGACGACGATGAAATCGTCCAACTCACGGTTGGCGAACCGAATTTCCCCTCGGATGATGTCGTGAAAACTAATCTCGCCCTCCAGCGGCATCGCAAACCGCAAGACAAACGGTCGCCCCTCTTTCATCAACCGCTCCCGCTCTTCGGGCGACAAGCGACGGCATCGTCGGTCGTATTTGGGCGTGATGCCTTTTGCCAACATCTCTTGCCGTCGCCGCTCCAACTCTTCAGGCGGGCAAAAGCACGGGTAGGCTTTGCCCATTTCCAACAACCGTTGCGCTTCCTGCCGATACAACTCCAATCGCTGCGACTGATAGACGATGGGTTCGTCCCAGTCCAAGCCCAGCCATCGCAAGCCGTCAATGATGTCCCGCTCAAACTCAGGCTTACTGCGTTCCCGATCGGTGTCTTCAATGCGCAGCAGAAACTTGCCACCTTCCTTGCGGGCGAACAGCCAATTGAACAGCGCCGTCCGCGCCGTCCCGACATGCAAGTAGCCCGTCGGCGATGGGGCGATGCGCACCCGAACTTCGCCCAACTTCGGTCACCTCACCGTTGCGTTGCCATCCGTTCCAAAGCGTCAATAAACTGTGCCACGCGGTCTCGCCAAGTCTGAAAGTGCCATTCAGGGTTGTCACGCGGATAGTCACCCTCATACCAAAAACGAATGTGCAAGGCGTTGATGAACTCCCGAAACTCACCCTGAAAAGGCTCAGGCAATTGCCCCCGCAAGACACCCCATCGGCTCTCTTCCGTGTTCAAAAACGCCATCGCCCCCCTCCGCACCGCCTCAAAAAGCCAGTTGTAAGCGCTGCGCCAACGACTGTCGGCATGCCACGCATCTTGCGAACGCATCGCCTCTTGGGCGTCCATTTCGGCTTCCCTGATCGTCCGTCGGGCATCTTCAAAAGTTGGGACGGGCATGTCTTTGGTCACCTCCCAAAGCCATCTTTCGTCACCCCACAAAACTTTCCCGAAGGCTCTCACCGCCCCTGAAAGCCCTCTCACCTTCTCCCCCACCTTGCAGACGATGACATCCACTTCCCACCCTTGCGCCACTTGCAAGGCAGCGTCTTGGTAGCGCCGTTGTTCTTTGGGGTTGTGGGAGATGACGAGGAAGTCAAGGTCTCTGGCAAGGTCGGGCGCATAAACCGCTGAACCAAACAAAACCACCGACACAACCTCAGGGTCGGCGCGCCTTAGGGCGATGGCGATGTTGGTCAGCAACGCTTCTGTAATCGGCGCCAAAGTTTTAACCATCGCCGTCCCCTCGCTTTTGCGACGGGTTTCTTTGTCCTTGTCCGTGGATGTGCTCGCATTATCGGGGTAACAGTTGTTTGCCTTCTTGCGACTTTGCCCACTAAAATTTTGGCGGAGAAACCGCAGAGAAGAAGGGGGCGAAAAAGGATGCCCAAAAAGAAGCGAACACCCAAGCCATCGCCCTTGTTGCCTCGGCGGCTCAAGCGCCGCCCACGCCTTGATCCCATGAAGGCGATGGAACTCTTCAGCAAAGGCGGAGACGCGCCGTTAGAACTTATCCTCAAAATCGCTCGCGAATCTGACCCGACACGGCTCGGTTTCCCTTGGGAAATCGTCAACGAGCCACCTGAAAAGGAGCGCCAATAAGATGCCCGCCATCGTCCGCTCCTTCGCCGATCCGCTGGAAGACCACCTTTACTGGGACGCCAGTTTCACTATCGCCTTTCATGAGCAACAGCATGACAAACACGACGCTTGCGTGAACTTTGCGACGCGCCTCTTTCTTGCGGGTGTTGTTTCTTATGTGAGTGACTGGACGCTTAACGAATTTGCCTTCTACCTCATCCGCCGCCATCTGGAGCAAGAGGCGAGAGTGCATGGTCTCTATTGGCAAGAGTTTTTTCGTCGTCATCCTGACGCCATTCAACCTGCACTCCGAAGGGTTCGGGTTGCCATCAGCCAATTGACTGCGTTCACTGTGTGGCTTCCTTCACTGGGCACGAACTTTTGCGACTTGATTTTAGAGCCACAGTTGCGCCAATTGTTGCAGCATCAGTCGGTGAAGAATTCCCTTCGGGTTGTCGCTCCAATGGCATGGCAGACTTTCGCCGCTTCCACCTTTGACGATGCCTTTTGGCTGATGGAACGGTTCAACCTGCTGCCCACTGACGCCTTTCACATCGCCATCGCTCAATCCTTCGGGATAAAAGCCATCGTCTCCTTAGACCCCGACTTCACCCGCGTGGGTGGCATCATCGTTTATGCTCCTTGACTGCTCCCTCATGGCTACCTTCGTTGCCCTTACGGTTGCTGTCTCGCCGCTAATTGCTCTAAGTCGGCGATAAACTGTGCCACGCGGTCTCGCCAAGTCTGAAAGTGCCATTCAGGGTTGTCACGCGGATAGTCGCCCTCATACCAAAAACGAATGTGCAAGGCGTTGATGAACTCCCGAAACTCATCCTGAAAAGGCTCAGGCAATTGCCCCCGCAAGACACCCCATCGGCTCTCTTCCGTGTTCAAAAACGCCATCGCCCCCCTCCGCACCGCCTCAAAAAGCCAGTTGTAAGCATCCCGCCAATTGTCGTCTCGCTCCCCTTCGTCGGCGGCAGCCAAAGCGGCTTGACAGAGCCGTTCTGCCCGTCGCACCGCTCGTCGGGCGTCGTCAAAGGTTGGGACGGGCATGTCTTTGGTCACCTCCCAAAGCCATATTTCGTCACCCCACAAAACTTTCCCGAAGGCTCTCACCGCCCCTGAAAGCCCTCTCACCTTCTCCCCCACCTTGTAGACGATGACATCCACTTCCCATCCTTGCGCCACTTGCAAGGCAGCGTCTTGGTAGCGCCGTTGTTCTTTGGGGTTGTGGGAGATGACGAGGAAGTCAAGGTCTCTGGCAAGGTCGGGCGCATAAACCGCCGAACCAAACAAAACCACCGACACCAAATCGGCATCAACATCCCGCAAGGCTTGAACGATGGCGGAAAGCAAATCGTCGGTGATGGCAGGCAAAGTCCTGACTTGGCTCATCGCTCTCCCCGACCTTGTTTTTGGGCTCAGAAAAAGTTTGGCAGCACTGTCTTAGCCATTGCACTCCAGCAGCAAAACAAGCAACACCCCCAAGTCTGGGCATTAGCGGAAGTTGGCTAATTGGCACAAGGCTTGAACTTGGTAGAAGGCGTCGGGGATTTGGCGGGCTAAGGAAAGGGCGCGGGAAAAATCGGTGCGCCCTAAGGCGATGGCGATGTCGGCTAACGCCGAAGAGCGTTCCTGAGCATCTTGAATTTGCTCGGCGACTTTCAGCGCCGTTTCTGGGTCACGCTCGGCGAGGGTGGCAGCGAGGTCGCCCAAAGTCCAATCGCGCCAATCGCGGTCACGAATTTGGCGCGCCCAATTCAGCGCTTGCTCGGCATCCAGCCGCGCCGTCACCGTCGCCAAGTTGCGCCAAGCCGATGCTTGTCGGTCGGGGTCTTTCACCTTGCGGGCGATGTCAGCGGCTTTCGCCAACAGCGCTTTCGCCCGTTCCGTTTCGTTGCGAGCGAGCAAGGCTTGGGCGATCACACCGTAAGCGACGGCTTTTCGGTCAGGAAACGGTTGCATCTCCGCAAGAGTCAAGGCTTGCTCGGTGTCAAGGGCGCACATCGTTTCAATCAAGTCGTCCAGCACCATCGCTTTCTCTTCGGCGTCCCGCAACCGCTTCGCCAATTCCGACGCCTGTTGCGCAACCGCCTTTGCCCGCAACGCATCAAAGGATGAAAGGGTTCGGGCGATGGCAGTGAGGGCGGAAGCGCGTTGGGCGATGTCTCGGATTTGGTCGGCGAGTCTCAAGGCTTCGTCGGCGTCTGCGAGTGCCCACGCTTCAACGACGGCTGCCATCGCTTCATCACGGCTTTCGGGGTCGCGAATACTTTGGGCGATGCGCAGGGCATCGCGCAGAAACCGCAATGCCGTCGCTTTGTCGCGTTCCATCAGCCGTTCAGCGGCGTCCGTGAGGGCGAGCACTTGCGTCGTCTCACTGGGCAAATCCATCGCCAACGAAAAAGCCTGTTCGGCGTCCACGATGGCGAAGGCACTGATGACGGTCAGCAGCACTGAGAGTTGCCATGGCGGGTCATCAATTTGGCGGACAAAACGCAAGGCATCGTCCAAAAGCGCCAGCGCTTGCGTTCGGTCGTGGGGCGCCAAAGCGGAAGCGATTTGGCTGAGCGCCAACGCTTTTTCGTCAGGTTCGGCGATTTGCCGCGCCGCTTGAACGGCTTCGGCGAGCAAGTCGGGCATCATCGCTTCGGTCGCTCCTTCCTTTGATGCGCTGCTGGCGCACCTTAGGCGGTTTTTCCCAAGGCTTCTTTCGGACGACGAGCACTAATTCCCCGTAGCGAGTGAGGAGTTGGACGGAAACAGGGGCTAAGGCTTTCCAGACGCGCTCAACGATAGTAGCCTCTTGGTCAGGTGGCACATCAAAGCAAACGCTCACGGTGTCTTCTTCACCCCGTCGGTAATAGGCTTTGTCGGCGAGGTCGGGGAAACGCTTCCGTAAGGCAGTAAGGAACTCTTCAGCGGCTTGAACGGCTTTTCGGCTCAGTTGGCGATCCCCTGCCATCACGGAACACCTCCCAGATGCTTGCGGATAGCGCCGACGAATTTCTCTGCCCACCGAACAGCGCGACGGGCTTGGTCAGCGCTTATAGGGTCTGGCGAATAAGCGGCTTCATTGCGTAATCGGAGCAGTTCAGGCAAAATGGCGACCATCTCGGCAGTAAACATTTTGCGGCGGTGAACTAACCTTGCCGCAAACTCCGCCTGAACTGTTTTGTGCCGCCACTCTTTTGACCGATAGTCCGTCCATTTCAGCAGGGCGGTGATAGCGGCGTGGAAGGCAGCGAAGGAGGCGCAGCCGATGCAAGGGGCGTATTCCCCTGCATCCAGCAAAAGCCGCGCCGCTCGCAAGTTGCTTTCTGCCTTTTGCCAATGCCCCTGCCAGTAAGGGCGCATCTGCCATCACCACAGAGCGGGGGCATCGGGGGCAAAAAGCATGGCATCCCGTTCAGGACCGACGGAGACGAAGGCGATGGGTGTTTCGGTCAACTCGCTGAGGCGGTCTAAAAAACGGCGGGCGTTAGCGGGCAATTGATGCCAGCCCTTCAAACTGTTGAGCGGTTCGTCCCAACCTGGCAAAGTTTCGTAAACGGGTTCAACTTCACTGAGCACGCAAGCGTCGGCAGGGAAAGTCGTCAGGGTTTCGCCCCGCCATCGGTAGGCGACGCAAAGTTTCACTTCGGGGAAACCCGAAAGGACATCCAGTTTGGTCACCGCCATCGCCGTAAAGCCGTTGACTTGAGCGGCGTAGCGAACCAAAACGGCGTCAAACCAACCGCATCGGCGGGGTCGCCCCGTCGTCGCCCCATATTCGCGCCCTTTCTCGCGCAGGGCTGTTTGCGCTTCATCGGGTAACTCCGTCGGAAAGGGACCGTCGCCCACGCGGGTCGTGTAGGCTTTGGTGATGCCCAAGACGGCAGTGATTTTGGTCGGCGGGATGCCCGTGCCCGTGCAAGCGCCACCCGCCGTCGTGTTGGAGGAGGTGACGAAGGGATAAGTGCCGAAGTCCACATCCAAACCCGTCCCTTGCGCCCCTTCCAGCAACAAGCGCTTGCCCGCATCGGCTTGCTCGTTCAGCCAAGTCACCGTGTCGGCGATGAAAGGTTGCAAAGTTTCGGCGATCCGTTGCAACTCTTCCCACAAAGCGTTCACATCGGGGCGCTCGTCAGGTGGCAAAGCGTTGAAGAAGGCGCGCTTGTGTTCAAAGTTGATGAGCAACTTTTCGCGCAACCGTTCGGGATGGCGCAAGTCGCCGACGCGCAAGCCAACTCGGTCTACCTTGTCCACATAAGTCGGACCGACGCCCCGCCGTGTCGTGCCCAAGCGCAGTTGAGAGCCTGCCCGTTCGCGGGCGGCGTCCAGCATCCGATGGTAAGGCAAAGTCAAGTGGGCTCGGTCGCTGAGTTTCAACCGTTCGGGCGTGACGGTGATGCCCCGTTGACGGACGGCGGCGATTTCGTCTAACAAAGCGTGGGGATCAACGACGACGCCGTTGCCAATGACGCAAACAGGATGGGGATGGACGATGCCGACGGGCAAAAGGTGCAAAGCCAATGGTTCGCCGTCGTGGATGACGGTGTGCCCGGCGTTGGCGCCGCCTTGGAAACGGACGACGATGTGGGACTCACTGGCGAGGCGATGGACAACAGCGCCCTTCCCCTCATCGCCCCATTGCGCCCCGATGACGACCAAAACTGCCATCCCTTTGCCTCCTTCTTCGGGGGATAAAGGCAGCAAGGATTATAGCGGGACGGTCATCGGCTTGACGGAGCGAGAGGAGCAATGCTAAGTTTTGGGCGGAAGTTGAAGGGGTGATGGCTTCCTTGACAGTTGCGCCCTTGTGGTGCTATAAGTTTTAGCGCCCTTTGCCCGATGCCTTTCACGGATTGCCGAGATGATGAAGAGAGGTGAATTGCCGATGCAACAGCCAGCAGTCGGACAGAAGAAGCGGGTGTTGGTCGTGGATGACGAGCGGCACATCGTTCGGCTGGTGCAAGTCAACTTGGAACGGCAGGGTTACGAAGTCCTGACGGCTTATGATGGCGTGGAGTGCTTGGAGAAGACGAAGGCGGAAAAGCCTGACCTGATCATCTTGGATGTGATGATGCCCCGCATGGACGGCTTTGAGGCGCTCCAACGGCTCAAGAGCGACCCTGAGACGAACCACATTCCCGTCATCATGCTGACCGCCCGCGCCCAAGACAGAGATGTGTTGCAGGGTTACCAGTATGGCGCCGACCTTTACCTAACCAAGCCCTTCAGCCCGCTGGAGTTGATCTCCCTCGTCAAGCGGGTCTTTGAGAGCCAAGAGGAAGAGGAAGGCACCTATCGGTTGTGACGCCCTTCAAGGGGTCAGCGGGATGGAAGAATGCATCTGCGTCGTTGACCTACGCAAGCATTATCGGGTGCACGAACGCGCCCCTGGGCTTTGGAATGCCATCAAGAGTTTGCTGCGCCGCCAATATCGCCTCGTCAAAGCCGTTGACGGCATCTCCTTCTCCATCCGTCAAGGCGAAATCGTCGGCTTTTTGGGACCGAACGGGGCGGGGAAAACGACGACGCTGAAAGTCTTGGCAGGTTTGCTCCATCCCACCAGCGGTCAAGTGCGGGTCTTAGGGTTTGAGCCTTTCCGCCGCCATCCCGATTTCCTTCGCCGCATCACTTTGGTCATGGGGCAACGCTCTCAACTCGTCTGGGATTTGCCGCCGATGGAAACCTTCCTCTTGCACAAAGCCCTCTACGACCTGAGCGACGCCGCCTTTCGGGACGCCTTAGACGAACTCGTCGCCTTGTTGGATTTGGCGCCCTTGCTCTCCAAACCCGTTCGGCAACTTTCTTTGGGCGAACGGATGCGGTGTGAGTTGGCACTGGCGCTGTTGCATCGCCCGCAGGTGTTGTTTTTGGATGAGCCGACTTTGGGGTTAGATGTCTTGGCGCAGGCGCAAATCCGCCAGTTCATCCGCGAATACAACCGTCGCACCCAAGCGACCATCTTGCTGACGAGCCATTACATGGACGATGTGTTGGCGCTTTGCCGACGGGTGATGGTCATCAATCACGGTCATCTCCTCTACGACGGTGATTTGGACGAGTTGCTGCGGCGTTATGGGCGAACGAAGGTGTTGCAAGTCATCGTGGACGACGGCGCTGACCCCCGTTCCCTTGCCCGATGGGGTGAGGTGATGGACTGTCAAGGGCAGCGGGTGACCTTGCGGGTGGAGCGAGAAGCGACTTCTGCGGTGGCAGCGGAGTTGCTGGCGAGCCTTCCCGTGCGGGACTTAACGATTGAAGAGCCGCCCATTGAGGAAATCATCGCCGCCATCTTCAATGCCCCCGCCCCGACGGCTTTTGAGCCCTCCCCCGTTGGGAATGACCGATGTCCGACGGTTCAATGACCGAGGGGTGAGGGCGTTGCGTCGGTTCAAAGTTCGTGGCAGGCTTATGGGCGGTTTCATCGCTGACGGCATTCGTCCCGATGCTGTCAAAGGCGGGTGAGTTGTGATGGCACGCACTCATCTGGCATCTTGGTTGTCTTCCCCCGACAGTGCCGCCGAGTTTGAGGCGGCGGTCTTGCCCCTGCGAGACGAACTGCGCCGCGTCGCGTTGCGCCTGACCCAATCCCCTGAAAGCGCTGAAGACTTGGTGCAGGAAACTTTACTTCACGCCTTTCAAGGGTTTGGGCGCTTTCGGCGCGGCACGAACTTACGGGCGTGGCTGATGCGCATCTTACTCAACCTCTTCATCAGCCACTACCGCCACCAACAACGGAGTGTCCCGACCATCTCGTTGGAAGGGTTGCTGGAAGAGTTGGAGATGGCGGAAGAGGAAGCGGGGTTGCTGGTAGACGAAAGCGCCATCTCCCCTGAAGATGCCCTGTTAGCGCGGGTTCTGGATGAGGAAGTGGAGCGCGCCTTAGAAAAACTCCCCGATGCCTTCCGAGAGGCGGTTATCTTGTGCGACTTGCAAGGGCTCTCTTACGCCGAAGCAGCACAACAAATGGGCGTGCCCATCGGGACGGTTCGTTCTCGCCTCTCTCGGGGGCGGGAAATCTTGCGGCGGTTGCTTTGGGATTACGCCCGCAAACGGCGTTGGGTTTGACAGCCATCACCAAACGCATCAAGGGATGGTCACGATGGAACGCTTTGAGGGCGATGTCGCTTGCCCAACATGGCGGGAAGCCATCAGTGCGATGGTGGATGGCGAGTTAGTGCCGACGGAGCAACAAGCGCTCTGGGCGCATTTGCGCCATTGTGCTGCCTGTCGGGCTTACTACCGCCAACTCGCTGCCCTCCGCCACCGCCTTCACCGCACCGATGTCGTTCGCCTTTGGCTTCAATCGGTGAAAACTAACCGACGGCTACGGCGTGGCTTGGTGGTGGCGGTCATCGTGACGGCGCTGTTGTCGGCGGGACTGACGGCATCCTTTGCCCGCCGTTGGTGGCAGTCGCCTGTCATGACGCCCCCCGTCGCCGTCGGTCTCTTTGAGCGCCACCTGCAAGCCCCACCCGAATGGCAAGCGAACCCCCATTGCTTTGCGGGAACGGAATGCTTGCACCAACAGACCAACACGACTGTCCCGCAATTCCTCGCTTTGCCCCATTGGGGACGGTTGGAACGGATGGGCATCTGTGAATGCCTAAAGACGCCCATCGCCCTCTATCGCCTGACCGTCAACGGACAACCCGTGTTGCTCTTCCAATTTTCTGCCGACCGATTGCCCTTGCAAACCCCTGAAGGCGAACGCTTCACCTTCAACGGTCGGACGGTCACTTGCACCGTCATCGGCGATGTCCACCTTTTGATGTGGCAGGAACGGGGGCAAGGCTTTGTCTTGGCAACCCCATCAGGCAAAGTCAACCCCTTTCAAGTCCTTCAACGCATTGCCCTTCCCTGAGGTGGCTGGACATGCAACGCCTTTCGGTCATCCTTCCCGCTTACAACGAACGGGGTAACCTTGCCGCCCTCTTGCGGGAAATCGCCACCGTCGCCGAACAGTTGCCTTATCCGATGGAAGTCATCGTCGTGGACGACGGCAGCACCGACGGCACATCGCTGGAAGTGGAGCAAATTGCCCCTGAAGTCTTGCCGCCGTTGGACGAATTGGTGCTCGTTCGGTTGAAGGGCAATTACGGGCAAACGGTGGCGACGACCGTCGGCATCTTGCAGGCGACAGGGGATGTCCTCGTTTTGATGGACGCCGACCGCCAAAACGACCCCGCTGACATTCCCAAGTTGCTGGTGAAACTTTCCGAAGGCTTTGATGTCGTCTCAGGTTGGCGAAAGGAGCGCCAAGACCCCTTGACAAAAACCCTCCCATCCAAAATCGCCAATGCTTTGATTGCGTGGGCGACGGGCGTTCGGGTGCACGATTTGGGTTGTTCGTTGCGGGCATATCGGGCATGGGTGTTGCAAACCCTCGCTCAGGAAGGTTTGCATCACCGCTACATGCCCATTTACTGCGCCGCCAAAGGCGCCCGCATCGCGGAAGTCGTCGTCCGCCATCGCCCCCGAACCGTCGGCAAGTCCAAGTATGGCTTTAAGCGCTTCTTTGCCGTCCTGAACGATTTGCCCCTGCTCATTTTCCTCGCCCGTTACAGCCGAACTCCCTTTGCAGGTCTGATGGCGATGGGCGTCACGACAGCATTGGTCACCCTGTTGGGTTCGCTGATAGCGTTGTGGTTTCGGCAAACTTGGCTACTCCTTTTGATCGTTGCTTTCGCCCTCGCTTCCGTTTTTTGCGGGTTGGGCATCGTCGCCGAGCAAGGGATGCGGTTGAGTGGCAAGCGCGCCGAATTTGCCCGCCATGCCATCGCCGAAATCCGTCAATTCGCTCCCCTTCGCCGCTCTCCATCCTGACCGCTGGCTGAGATGAGCAAAGGCACAAGACCTTTGCGCCCTCATCTCTTCGCTGTCGTTTCACCCTTCGCCCTCCCTTCCTCGCTCGCTATCCGCTCAGCGCAGGCAAGGTCAGTCACAAGGCAATTAAAAAATTTGCCCCGCCACGCCGCCAAGATGGCAGGCGCTTTAGCAGCCCCGCAAGCGATGGCAACGACAGGAACGCCCCTGCCCGCCAACTTTTGCAACCGCTCCAGCGGAAAGAGCGTCACGGTTTGAGGAAGGTCAATCGGGATCGCTTGCCCTTCGGCGTCAAAGGGCTGATTGAGAATCGTCCCGACCGCCCTTCGCATCCGCTCAGCGGGAACGCCCATCACCGTCTGAAGATATGCCCGCTCCATGTCGTCTAACACCCCGACACTGACGAAGATGGCATCAAAATGAGGCGACAAGTCAGGACGCCATCGGCGACATTGCACCCGCTCCGCATCTTCTGCTCCAAAACAACGCATCGCAATGGAATGCAACAAGTGTTCACTCCCGATAGACAAAGTGATGGGCTGAAAAATTCCCGAATGCAACGCCCAGAAGGTGAGCGATTGTAACTTCGGCAGTGTCTTGAGCAGGTGGGGGAAGCGAAGGGCTTCCACGAAGGAACGAACTGCCCGACCCGCTCCCAAACCGACCGAAAAATGGCGTGCCGTCGCCAGCCATTCCAAAAGCAACTGCGCTGCCGCTTCCCCAACGCTTCGGTAAGCCCATTCGTCTCTAACGGGTTGAACGACCCGCACCTCGGCAAGGTCTAACTCTCGCAGCAATGCCATCTCCCAATCCAACCACTCCGTCGGTTGTGGGAAGGGTGGGGTGACTTGAAGGCGCAAAAGAGGCTTATCATCAGACGCCGACCATTGGGCTTCGTAAAGCAACCGACCGACAGTGTGCGGGTTAAGGCGCAAGCGTTGGGCAATTTCTTGATGCGTTCGGCATCGCTCCGTCGCCGCAAAGCGAAGGTGCGCCGCAAAAAACTGTTGGCGCTTCCGCTGCCATCCCTTCTCACCCCGCTCAGGTTCAGCCTCGCCCAACTGTCGCAACAAATTGCGGGCACAAACTTCATCGGTCACGACGGCGTTGAAAAGCGGACCGCCTGCAAAGCGCGCCCGAAAAAGCGCCGACAACGCTGATGCGCCTTGCTCGCCCTTTGCGAACAAAACGACCGTCCTTCCATCCCGCACCATCTTCCGCAACACGCCCAGCGAAATCGTTTGCCCTCGGTAAAGCGGCAACGAAGAAGGTGGAAGACCGTCGGGGCAAAAAAGATGCCCCAGCATCTCGGCGACGGGTTTCTGGGTCGGAACAGGCGATGAAAATTTTCGCCCCTCTTCCGTCAAGGGTTGGACAGCGAGGAAGCACCAATCCAACGCCTCAGGCTTGACGGTTGATGGGTCAAGGTTGCCGACCCAATTGGTCGGATGCGGACGGAACGCTTTTTGACCCCACATCCAAAGGCGGCGAGCGATCAACTCGCTGACGATGCCTTCCGCCGTGAAGCCGAAAACTTCCTCGTTAGGGCGATGAAGTGCATAAAAGCGCAAGGCGATATCAGACGGCAGGAAAGAAGCGAACACCATTGCCATCGCTGCCACCGACCGACCACCTGAAAACCCGATGCCTTGCCCATCCTGAAAGCGGGGACAAAAAGTCATGGCGGCTGCCAAACCCAGGTAGATGTCTTGAGCGAGCGGATCAAGGTCGGCAAGGGACGGGATGATGATGGCTTCACAGACTTCAGGCAACGCACGGCAAAGATGCCGTTCCAAATCCCCACAACGGGGCGGAAGGACAGTGACGGAAAGGAGCGCATCACAGCGCGGGTCTTGCAACGCACGGGCGACCCATCGCCGCAACCGCCAAAGCGACCAATCCCGAAAAGGCAATCGTTTCCGCAAATAGCCCAGCAACTCTTTGGGCGCAACCAACCCAGCAGCATGCCTGAGGTAAACGAGCCGATACAAGTCCCGCCAACTCAACGCCAACGGTTGATAGGCTTGACGAGAGCGTGCCATCACCAACTTCACCGCCTCGCCATTTTGACGCCTGCAAGTTTGCCCTTCAAGGCGACGATGCCGAATTTGCACATCCCTGCAAAGTTGGCATCGCCTTTGCCGATAGCCCTTGACCTTCTCCCCACCATGACGGAAATTTTCGTCGGCACAATCCTACCCTGCCAACACGGGCAGGGCGAAAAGGGGGACGGAGCGACGAAGCCTGTCGGGATGATGGCGGGAAAAGTTGCAGCGCGAAGGGGCGCCGCCTGCGATGGGATGACACGGCGACGGTGGGATGGCTTCACGCTGATTGAGTTGCTGGTGGTCATCGCCATCATCGCCACCTTGGCAGCGATTCTGTTCCCCGTGTATAGCCAAGTCCGAGAAAAGGCGAGGGCAACGGCTTGCCTGAGCAATAGCCGTCAAATCGCCTTAGCCGTCGCCCAATACACCCAAGATTACGACGAGCGGATGCCCCTTTATAACCCGTCGCATTGCATCCATTGGTTAGGTGACAAACTTTGGACGCCCCCTGGTTGGCAAGGCTATTGCCTTATCCACAACTACGGCACCCTGCAACCTTATGTGAAAAATCAGCAAGTCTTTGATTGCCCGTCCACCCGCATGTGGCACATGGGCAATTACCTGCTATTGCACCTTTGGGCAGGGGGTGGAGCACTCCCGACGCCGCCTGTCCTTTTGAGCCAAATTGATGAAGTGGCGGTGACGGTCGTCGGGGCGGAACCAATGAAAGACCCAACCCCTGCTTGCTACGGCGGTCCATGCGATGGGCGCTGGTATGGCTTTGGCTGGAAAGTTTCTGACAACCCACCGACAGTCCGAGCCTCTTTCGCCCGATGGGGCTTCCACCATCAAGAGGGGCAGAACCTCATCTTTGCGGATGGGCACGCTAAGTGGATCAAGCGGGAGAAGGCACAAGGCGACATCCTCAACAATGCCCTCCTCGTCTCGCCCCGCAAGGCGGTGACACAAACCCTTGACTGAGAGAGAACTCAAGCCTTTGCAAGCGATGGGGCGAAAAGGGACTGCAACAAGCAGTAGGTGCTGTGGGCATGAAAGGAGCAATTTGCCTGTCGGCAGTTTTGCTGTTCGGTTGTCCGATGGCGATGGCAGCCACTTACATCGTGGACATCAACCACCCGCAGGCATCTGATAACAACCCAGGCACGCCAGACCGTCCCTTCAAAAGCATCAGCAAGGCTGCCGCCATCGTTCAACCAGGCGATATGGTTATCGTCAAAGCAGGTGTGTATCGGGAGGCTGTGCGGATGATGCGAGGCGGCACACCTCAAAAGCCCATCGTCTTCCTTGCCGAACCTATTGGCAGCGTCATCGTCAAGGGTTCAGAGGTCGTGAAGGATTGGGAGAAGGTGGGCGATGCTGTTTGGCGGAAAACAAGTTGGGAATTGGCAGGCAAGTTGGGGAGGGAAACGGGGCGGGATTTTGTATTCCGTAGGGAGCAAGTTTTCTGTGATGGGAAGCCTCTTCAGCAAGTGGAGCGCCGTGAGCAGATGCAGGCAGGGACTTTCTGGGTGGATGTGGATGGCAAGGCGCTTTATGTTTGGCTGCCTGAAAATGCCAACCCTAACGAAAAGGTGATGGAAGTCAGCATCCGTTCCGTATTGTGGACGGGTGACTATCTAACCCCTTTCGTGCACCTGAAAGGCTTTCGCTTTGAGCATTGCGCTAACCGTGCCCAGCAGGGTGCTATTCACCTAACGAACGCTTATGGCTGGCTGTTGGAAAATTGTTCGGTGGAATGGGCAAACGGGACGGGGCTAAAACTGGACAACTGTGCGAGTATGATCGTGCGCCGTTGTCAGTTCAACCGAAATGGGCAATTGGGGATTGGCGTAGGGGATGGGTTGGATTTGACCTTTGAAGATTGCGAGACGAGTTACAACAATTGGAAGGGCTACAGCACAAGTTGGGAGGCAGGGGGTGTGAAAGTGGCAGCGGCTGCCCGACGAGTCCGTTTCCTGCGCCATAAATCAGCCTTCAATCGGGGTTCAGGCATCTGGTTTGACTATGCGGGTTATGGGCACGAAATCATCGGTTGCGTCATCCACGACAACACGGACGCTAACGCAGGTATCCAGATTGAAGTGACCTTCGGGGTGCTTATCGCCAACAACATTTGCTATCGGAACACCCGTGCGAAGGGTGCGGGAAGTCACTTTGGCTCAGGCATCCTGTTACAGCAATCAGGCTTTTGCCGTGTCTATCACAACACCTGCGCGGAAAACGATAACGGTCTGACATTGGAAGGGGCGGGCAGAGCCGTTTTGAGTGCGGGTAACGAGGTCGTCAACAACATTTTCGCCTTCAACCGAGAGTTTCAGGTGCGAGTTTGGGATTCGGTAATCCATCGGGTGACAGGTTGGACTTTCCCGCTCCCATCCTTTGTTCCCGACCCTGAAAAATGGGCGCGAGAGCGGCTCAACCGTTTTGACCACAACCTTTACTTCTCCGTCGGTGAGAAACCTTTGATTGAGTGGGGCGGAGCATACAATCCAGGGACGCCCGACAAGGGGCAATACCGTGACTTGAAGGAATTCGCTACCAAGACGGGGCAGCACAGCGGTTGGGCACAGGAAGCACACGGCATTGTTGCTGACCCGCTTTTTGTCAACCCCTCTGAAGGGGATTTTCGTCTCCGCCCAGATAGCCCTGCCATTGATAAGGGTATCCCTACGGAGGTCAAGACAGACATAACAGGCAACGAACGACCGAAAGGCAAAGCGCCTGACTTGGGGGCTTACGAGCAACGGTAGGGGGAAAGAGGATGCGAGTTTTTCTTCTCCGCCACGCCGAACCCGATTACGCCAATGACACCATCACCGAACAGGGGCATCGGCAAGCACAAGCGTTGGCGGATGCCCTCACTTCGGTGCGTTTGGATTGGCTGTTTGCCAGTCCGATGGGACGAGCACAGGTGACGGCACACTACATCGCCCAACGCTCAAAAATCCCCGTGAAGACCCTTGATTGGCTGCGGGAACTCAACAGCAACTGGGAAGGGAGCAAATGGGCATGGAACGGGATTGATGTCGCCATTGCATTGCTGAAGTCGGGACGCCTTCCCCAACCGCAAAACTGGCACGAATGCGTGCCCTACGGTTCGCTCGTTTCCCCGCAGGCGCAAAAACTTGCCCGCCACTTTGACGAAACCCTTGCTGCCTTCGGCTACCTTCGGGACGGATTGCTTTACTGCGTGATGCAACCCAATGACTTGACCATCGCTTTCGTCACCCACGCGGGAACGATCCTGACTTTGCTCAGCCACCTGTTCAATTGGGCGTTGCCATCCGTTTACAGCCACCTTTATTGCGATGTCGCCAGCATCACCGAACTGCACTGGCAAGAGCATGACGGTTACGCCATCCCCCAACTTTTGCGCTTCAACGACACCTCGCATTGGCGACAATTGCTGACGCAAGGAGTGGGGAGGTGAAGCGGATGAAAGGATTGGGATGTTCAAGGCTGTTTTGTTTCGCCCTGTTGATGGCGCTGATGGAGGCGATGGCAATGGGCGAACCACAACTTTTTGTCGTGCCCAAAGGGGGCAAAATCGCTGTCTGGGAAGCGGAGCAGGCGAAAAGCGATGGCTGGATAGTCGTTCAGCATGAGTGGGCGAGTGGCGGGGCGTTCGTGGAACCCGTTGAAGGGCACGCCAGACCTGTCTTGGAATTTCCCTTTCGCACCGACCGCCCAATAACGCTGCAAGTCTTTCCGCTCTGGTGGTGGCATGGTGAGCAAAAGACAGCGACGCGCTTCCCGTCTTATTTGCCCTACTTCCGCCTCCTGCAAATTTTTGAGATGGCATATCCTGACCCGAAAGGCGTTACTCGGTTGTCTTTCCCCGTCCCTGCCCGTTTCGGTCCCGATGCGTTGGATGGCGATGGCAAGCGGTTGTTTTTCACGGCGCCTGAAGCGGGGCGCATCGGCGTTTTGGACTTGACAACAGAGCGACTTGTTCAAGTCATAGAAATCGGTGGCTACCCGACCGATTTGCTCGTTGACCGTCGGCATCATTGCGCCTATGTCGCCGATGGGTTGGGCAACCGCATCGTGGCGCTGGATGCTGAGACGGGAGCGAAACTCCGTGAAGTGGGCGTCCCAACTATGCCTTACTCGTTGGCGCAAGATGGGCAACATCTTTTCATCGCCTGCCTGATGGCGAAAGAGTTGGTCATTTTGGAAACGCCGTCCCTGCACCTTGTGCGTCGCCTTCCGCTCCCCATTGGCGCGCACCATGTGGAAGTGCGAGAGGGCAAAGTCGTCGTTTGGCTGGCGCCGACGGCTCACGACGCAAAAACATTGACGGAGGATGTGCCCGACCGATTGGCATTTTATCCGCTGCATGTTTTCCCCGAAAACATTTACGAGCCACTGTTGGTCTGGCAGACGCTTCGGGCGTTGCGCAAGGGCGGTGTCGTGCGGTTGTTCGCTCGTGCCCCCAACTTTGGCAGTTTGTGGGATGGGCGCTTCCATGTGGAACCGCAAACGGCTATCGTGCAGGCAGGCGAACAACCGCCCCAACTCCAAATCCGCTGGATGCTCAATCCGCCCAGAGAAACATTGCTGGACATCGCTGCGTTGGGTCTTCGGGTTGACGATGAAAATGCCTTGCCTGACCGATATTGCGTAGCGGGTGGCAAGTTCTTTTTCACGCTTCCGTCCTTAGGCAAAGTCGTTTGCCATCCGCTTTCGCCCGACGCTGAGCCGATCGTGCTGGACATCGGCGGTTTCCTTTCGGATATGACGGCGTTCAGCGATGGCTTTTGGGTCGGCTACCGAGGGTTCGGTTACATGCCCACTGGTCAACCGCTGGGCAAGGGCGAACCTTTTGGCGTCCCGTTGGGCAAGTATGTGGATGCCTGTTTGAGTTTCTTCCCGTCGCCTGACCTTGGTCGGGTCTATTCGCCTGAGCATCGTCGCTTCCCGCCGAAGGTTTACATCGCCGACGCCCAAAACCATCGGGTTGTCGTCCTTGACCCGCAAACCCTTCGCCCCATCAAAAGCATCGCCGTCAGCGAAGAACCAATAGCCCTCAGCCTTTTCGGGCTGGAGTTGTTCGTCACTTGTCGCAAGGGGCGGGAAGTGCTCGTCGTGGACATCCGCACCGATGAGGTCGTGCGACGGCAGAAGTTGCCCGCTGAACCGATTTATGCCGATGTCGCCAAATTTCAACCGCCCTATCTCGCTTCGGAATTTCGCCCTCCTGCCGAACTGGATGATGCGCCTATCTGGTTTGTCGCTCACTACCGTCCCATCGCTTTCCGCATCGGTGATTGGCAACCCGTTGAGTCACCTGCGATGGCGTTGGAAGATGCCATCTTGCCCCGTCGCCGTCAGCGTTTCCGATGGCGTGATGGGCAGGGACGCTGGCGGGAAGTTTTTGCCGATAACATGCACACCATCCGCTTGGATGGCGAACGGTGGCTGGATGTCAGCGAAGTGACCGACCCAAAGCGAAAAGACGAACCCGCTCGGTTGCGCGAAGGCGATTTGCCTGGCACGATCACCCTCTCTGTGGACGGCGGTGCCGAATACGATTGGATGCGGGGCATTTGGCTGACGCCGAGGGAACGCCGCTTCCTTGTCAACCCACCCCGCCATCTCTGGCAGACAGAACCCTTTGATGAACTGGCGGAAATCTTCCGTCGCCACAATGCGCCCGCTTTCCGCATCGGTGCAGGCGAACATGTTTTGCGCGTCACCGCCCACAGCCCTTATGCCTGTCTGGATGGTTTGCTCGTTTGGGCGACATTGGAAGGTGCGATAGAAGCGCAAATCATCGGTTCAACCGACGAAACTTCCGAATTGCCTGCGAGCGTTTTTGCTGACGATGAACCCGTTCGCTTCACCTTGCGCATCAAAGGGACGGGCACGCAAACACTCAAAGGCAAATGGCAAGTGCTTCACCCTGTCAGAAGGGAGATGGCATCGGGCGAATTTACCGTCGCCGTGAAGGCGAACGAGTGGACGGAAAGGATGATTGCGCCATCCCTGAACTGCACGGGCTTGTTCACCTTACGCATCTGGTTGGAAGGCGATGACGGTGGATTGCTGTTGGAGCGACTGTTTTTCAAGTTGCCCAAGTTAACGCACCCGCGTTTGCTCTGTCGCGCCGAGATGTTGCCTACCATTCGGGAAAGAGTGGCAGCGCATCGGCGGTTATTCCAGCGTTGGCGTCAGTGGCTGGAAAGGCATGTGGACGACCCTGACTTTTTGCCGAGCAATTGGACGGGCACAGGACAAAACTTGGGCGTGGAGTTGGCGAAATGGCGGGCGATTGCTTGCCTGTTCGCCGAATGGGCAGTCCCGCGAGACGATGGACAGCGACCGTTGCTGCAAAAGGTGTTGCCGTTGCTGAAGGGGCGAGCCAGCGCGAGCGCTTGGAGCAGTTTTCAAGGCGACTTTCAATTCGGTGGCGCATTGGCAGTGCTTTACGATTTCGCCATCGCTTTAGAGCCGTCTTTCGCCCTGAAGGTGCGGGAGCAGTTGCGACCGTCGCTGCTTTTGGAGCGGGCGCTCCCTGAAACCCTCTTGCTGATGGACGAACCCCTCACCCCGACGATGCGCATGGTCCTCCGTCGCCACGCCGTCATGCTGGACAACGACCTGCGTTACTTTCAAGCGCATCAAGGAAAAACGGGCGGAATGCTTTGGCAAGGGTTGGGCGCGCATTGCCAATGTGCCCTCCATTCCATCGCCCGCAGCCTTCTGTTTTGGGGCAACTTTTTGGATGACTTGTCTTTCCTGCAAGACGCCTTCGGCAAACTTTACGCCCACATCAATTACGCCCTGCCCCGTTACGACCACGAGGGCTTTTTGGCAAAGGGCGGGATGAAAGGCGATCACCCTGGCACGCCAGGTATTGACCCCAAAGTCGGGACTTTGCCGATGCGCTGGCTTTTAGCCCATCTTTGTGGCGAACCGATGGAACTGGATTCGCTGAACTTGACGCCGATGATCAGGCAATTGGAAACCGCAACAGACGAAGAGGCGATGCGCCTTTTCAGCGATGGCGCTAACTTTGTCGTCCCGATGTGGCTGGCGCTGGGCATCGTTGACCTGAAGGCGACAAAGAAGCGGTGGGACGAACTGCCGTTGAGCCGATGTTTTGAAGCGGAAGGAATTGCCTGCCTCAAATCGGACTGGTCGCCGACGATGACCGACATCTACTTCGTCAGTGGCGTTAGGGATGTCGCTTACCGCACGCAACCCAATCACCTGCAAATTTTCAAAGCGGGTCGGGTGCTCTTTGGCACGCCTGTCCATATCGTTGATCACGGCACGCCGACACCTTCGTGGGCGAATGCTGTCGTCATCGGGGAGGGGTTGCCGAAGGAGTGGGCGATTGCGATGGGCTATGAGCGCATGAGCGAACGGCTCATCGTCAACCGCTTTGCGCCCGAAGTTTTAGGTTATGCGATGCGGGATTTTCGGCTCAAGGGCATAGAGCCAGAAAGTTATCTGGGTTGGTTTGCAGGCGGGCATGCAGGACCTGGCACTTACGACTTGATGCTCCATTCTCACACCCGCCACCCCTTCCTTTCGCAGGGCGCCATCATCGCTTTTGCATCTCAGCCCGATTGGGACTATGTGGCGGGGGATGCGACGAATGTCTGGCGGGCAGACGAAGTTCGGGAAGTTTATCGGCAGGTGGTGTTTGTTCGTCCCGATTTGCTCATCGTCTTTGACCGCCTTCAGTTGCGCCAACCCCGCCTGACGCAATGGCTGGCTTCTACCGCCCCCGATGTCCGCATTGACAAAAACACTTTCGTCGTGACCAACAAGGAAGCGTTTTTGTGGGGCGTTGTCTTGTTGCCTGAAAGGGCGAAATTGCAAGTGGACGGCGTTCAAAATTTGCCCGGCGGGCGAAAGCAAAATCGGTTGCGCATCGTCCCTGATGGACTGCCTTTGTCGGTCAACTACCTCGTCGTGCTTCGGACGGGCGTCGGCACACCGACACCTTTGTCGGTGCAACTTGTCAGGGAGAGCGAGATGGTCGGGGTGAAAGTGCCACTGGACGGTCAAACGGTCACAGCACTTTTCCGAACGGAAGGCGTCGTCGGTGGCGAAGTGCGGTTGGAGCGCAACGGGCAAAGGCAAGTTTTCCCGCTCCCCAAGCCCGTCGGATGCGCTAAGATGCAAGCGGTGCGTTGAACATCGGCAATCGTTACGCCAGCGTCATCCGAGGGGCGATAGGGAGCATGGTCGCATTGGAGCGCATCCGCACTTACCTTTCGTTCGTTCGGTTTGAGCACACCGTTTTCGCCTTGCCTTTCGCCCTGACTTCGGCATGGGTTTGCTCAGGTGGGGTGCCGCCTTTGCGGCAACTCTTTTGGATTGTCGTCGCTGTTGTCGGGGCGCGCTCGGCAGCGATGGGCTTTAACCGCATCGCCGATTTCCACTTTGACCGCCTCAATCCCCGCACCCGCAACCGTGAATTGCCGACAGGCAAGTTGACTTTGCGTCAGGCGTGGGCGTTCGTCCTCATCGCTTCCTTCGTCTTCCTCTTCGCTGCCTACCAACTCAACTGGCTCGCTTTCGTCCTTTCCTTTCCGACGCTGGCTTGGCTGTTCGGTTACTCCTACACCAAGCGCTTCACCGATTGGTCGCATCTTTGGCTCGGTTCGGCGCTGGGCATCGCCCCTGTCGGGGCATGGATTGCGTTGAAGGGCACGATTGAGTTGCTGCCAATTGTTTTGATGGTCGCCGTCACTTGTTGGGTAGCGGGCTTTGACATCATCTATGCGACGCTGGACGAAGAGTTTGACCGACGCATCGGGTTGCATTCGTTGGTCGTGCGCTATGGCGCCCGCAAAGCGTTGTGGGTTTCCCGAACGCTTCACGCCCTTTTCCTGTTGGCGTTAGCCCTTTTCGGGAAATTGGCGGGATTGGGTTGGGTGTTTTGGGTGGCGTGGCTGTTCATCGTCATCTTCATCGCTTACGAACACACCATCGCCGAACCAGGCAACCCGCAAAAAGTCAACACTGCCTTTTTCACCGTCAACGGCATCGTCAGCATCTTGCTCTTTGTGGCGACGGCGATAGATTTGGCGGTGTAGCAACGACGGTGAACGCCCCTTGCTGACCCTTGAGGTCTCGTCACGAACGGGTCGTCTTTTTTGTGGCTTCGGAAAACGATGACCCGACGAGAAAAAGCAAGGCGGCGTCAAGGGCGTTATGAAGTTGGCGCATCACGGTGGGGCGCAAACTGTAGCCGTGCCCCAAGCCGTCAATGAGGACGAGAGTGGCTTTCGCCCCGACTTGCCGCATCGCCTCGGCGAAGCGAAGGGCTTGGTCGGGCGGCACTAAACGGTCGCGAGTGCCCTGAATGAGGAAGCAAGGGGCGGCGTCGGGATGGACATGGAAAATCGGCGAGGCATCTCGCCAAACTTCGGGCGCTTCCGAATAAGGCGCACCCAAAAAATCCCGCAGGAAGTTGGGCATCAAAGGCGTGTCGTTTTCAGCGGCGGCGACATAGTAAGGCGCTGTCAAGTCCGTCGGGGCAAAAACGGCGACGACGCGGCTCACCCGACTGGACACTTCAAAGCGTTCGTCGTCCCGCAAGCCCAAATGCAACGCCAAATGCCCACCCGCTGAAATGCCGATGGCAGCGATGGCATCAGGTCGGATGCCCCATCGCTCGGCGTTCGCCCGAAGCCATCGGACGGCGGTTTGACAATCGTGCAGGGCAGCGGGATAGCGAAACTGCGGCGCCAACCGATAACCGACGCAAGCAGCAACAAATCCCCGCCGCGCCAGCAAATGCCCTAACCATGCGACATCCCTTTTGCTGCCCAGACACCACGCACCACCGTGCAACACGACGGTCGCCAAGCGAAGCCCATCGGACGACGCTTTGGGGACGAACAAATCCAACCGCAACGCTTGCCCATCAGTTTCGCCATACACGAGGTCTTCGTGGACGGTCACGGCATCGGGGAAGCGCTCGCGGGCTTTTTGCCCCAAGCGGTTGAGGAAACTTGTCCAAAGGTCCGCCATCAATGCCTGCCACCAAACTTGTAACCAATCGGTCAGCGTCATCGGCGGGTGCATCGCTTTGGCGTCACCTCCCTGTTGACGCTTTGGCGTGCTTGTTTTAGGCTAATGCGTCAGCCTTCCCGATGACAGCGAAGATGGCAAAGACCGTTCGCTTGACGAGACGCATCGCTCATCGCCCAACCCTTCATGCCCATCATATCGCAGACCGAAAGAGACCGAGGGAGTGAACCGACGATGTGGCGATTGATGTGCAAGTCCAAAATCCACCGCGCCATCGTGACGGAGACAAATTTGCACTACGAGGGGTCGTTGACGCTGGACGCCGCCCTGATGGAGGCGGCGGGCTTGCTGCCTTTTGAGCAGGTGCAGGTGCTGAACTTGAACAACGGCGAGCGCTTTGAGACTTACCTGATTGAAGGCGAACGAGGCAGTGGGGTCGTCGGCGTCAATGGAGCGGCAGCAAGGCTTGTGCAAGTCGGCGATCCCGTTATCGTGCTGGCGTATGCGTGGGTGGCGGAAGAGCAATTGCCCGATTTTCGCGCCCGCCTCGTTTTCGTGGATGAAGGCAATCGCATCCTTCGGGTGCAAGTAGTGCCCATTTCGCCGTCTCGCTGATGTCATCACGCAGGCAAAGCGCTGAGGCGATGCAGCCAATCCCGCAGCGTCGGATACAACTGGCGATAGAGGGCGAAGCGTTCGTCGTAAAGGCGACGCTCTTTTTCGTCAGGCTCAAAAACTTCCCGCACCTTGACAAGTTGCTCGGCAGCCTCGGTGACTTTCGCCCATTTGCCAACCGCCTTACCCGCCAGCAACGCCGCCCCAAAGCACGCTGCTTCGCTAACTTGCAAAGCGGCGACGGGCACACCGAACATGTTGGCTTTCAGTTGCAGCCAGAAGCGACTTTTGGCGCCGCCGCCGATGGCTCGGATTTCCCGCACGATGATGCCCGCTTCTTTCAACAACTCCAAGTTGAGTCGCATCTCGTAATTGATGCCTTCCAACAACGCCCGCACCAATTCGCCCCGCGTCGTGTTCAGCGTCAAGCCAGCGACGACGCCTTTTGATTGCGTGTCCATCCAGGGCGTTCCCGTCGTCGGGGTGAAGTGGGGCAAGACAAAAAGGCGTGTCGGGATTTTGCTGGCTTGGGCGAGGATGAGGTCGTAGACATCGGCGCCCGTCCGTTCGGCAACGGCTTTTTCCTCGCTGGCGAAAGTGTCGCGATACCAACGCAGCAAGATGCCGCCTGTCCAACTCCATGTGACGGTCACATACAAATCTTCGGCGACATGAGGGTAGCAACAGAAGTTGTTTTGGCGCATCGTTTCTGTCAAGACGGGTTGGGCGAAGGCGACGGTGATGCAATCCACCGTCCCGATGGCGTCCATCGCCACACCCTCCCGCACGACGCCCGAACCCAAGCAACCGCAAGGTTGGTCGTGCCCACCCGTTGCGATGACGACGCTTGAAGGCAGACCGAGTTCGTTGGCAACCCGACGGTCAATATTGCCGATGGCTTCCCCCGCTGGCAGCGGTTTTGCCCAAAGCGTTTCCGACAACTCCGCCGCTTGCATCACTTCGGCGCACCAAACTTTTCGGACGACATCAAAGCCCATCGTCCGTGAAGCCAATGACCAATCAATGGCAGGGTCGCGGGCGCCCAAGCGGAAAGCGGTGAAATCTTGGGCGCACAGGAATTTCCAAAGGCGGGCGAAAAGTTCGGGTCGCTCATCCTTCAGCCACATCAACTTCGGCACGGAATACATCGGGTGGATGGGATGACCTGTCAGGGCAAAGACGCGTTGTTGCCCCAAGCGTTGTTCCAAGCGCTGGGCTTGGGCGACGGCGCGAGTGTCCAAATTGGCGATAGCGTTCATCAACGGTTTGCCACCCGTGTCCAACGGGACGGCAGTTTCACCCATGCTGGAGATGGCGATGGCTTCTACGGGGTCGCGGTTTCCTGCTTGAGCGAGGGCTTGACGGATGGCATCTTTCGTCGCTTGCCAAACTTGCTCACTGTCCAACTCCACCCAACCGGGCAGACCAGGATAGATGAGCGGATACTCGCGATAGCCGACGCCGAGGATGACGCCATCGGCGTTGAAGATGACCGCCTTGACGCCCGTCGTGCCGACATCCACGCCCATCAAACTCATCCCTCTCGCCTCCCGTCCGTTGGCTGGCACGAAGACAAGTATGACGAATTTGGTTGTCAGCGGCTGACCGATGATGCGCCGATGTTGTCGTGGCTGACCTTAAATTGTCGTGGCTGACAGCCACTCCAACGAGTTAAGACCACTGCTTACAAGCCTGCGCGCCGTCAATAGATGCGCCATCGTCGGGCGACGAAGCCGTCACGGATGGAGCGCCAATCACCCAAAACTTCATCCACGATGCGGTGAACTTCCGAAGCGATGCGGGAGGCAGGGATGCCCCAAACTTCCACATGCACCACTTGCGGGTCAGTGATGGGTTTGCCGATTTGGCTGACCATGTAGCAGTAAACCTGACGCACTTCGGGGATGGCATCGGCGATGCGTTGGGCAATCAGGTGGGTCATGATGCTGTAGACCTTGCCCACATGGCTGACGGGGTTTTTGCCAGCGACGGCTTCCAAAGTCATCGGGCGGTAGGGCGTGATCAGCCCACTGGCACGATTGCCCCGCCCCACTTGCCCATCGTCGCCCGCTTCGGCGCTGGTGCCTGTGACGGTCAAATAAGCGCTGTTTTCCGTGTCGGCGGTGTTGACAAAAACTTCCACCCGTCGGCGGGTGAACTGAGGCGCCAACTCCTCGCCGACAAACCGCGCCACTTGTCGCTTAACGGTTTCGTAAGTGTCACGATCGGGCGTGAGTTGGGCGACGAAGGCAGTGGCAATCGTCAAGCGGATGGTGTCGCCATCCCGAACGCCCATCACTTTGATGTCTTCGCCCAATTGCGGGAAGCGCTGTTTGCCTGCCTCGCTGTTCAGGAAAAGTTCCGTCTCCAAGACGAGGCGCTCCAATTCGCTGAGGGGCGCAAAGCCGACGGCGAAGGAAGTGTCGTTAGCGGCGGGTGGTCGTTCGTCGTCGCGGAAGATAGCCCGCAAATCATCGCTACCTCGTCGGATGCGGAAGTTGACTTCCACATGTTCAGGGCGCAAATGGCGCACTTGCTGGCAAAGCCAATGGGTGATGCGCTCGCGGAAGGCTTCTTTGGGGTCAATTTGGCGGGAGTTCCATCCCAAAGTCGCCCGCCCCACGATGTCCAGTTGGATGGGTTCAAGGATGCGTCCGCCCTTGAAGGTCACTTCGGAGCACCCACCGACGAGGACGGCTTTGTCCACATTGTGGTGCAAAATTGCCCCGACTTCCTGACGATACAGTTCGCACAAGGCGACGGACAATTCCTCGGCTGCCCCATCGCAGAGGGAGTCGGGATGCCCTTTGCCCTTGCGCTCCACGATTTCCACAGGCATTTCGTCCACGATGGGTGTGACACCGTTCACCAGTTGCAAACGAGCCATCCGATGCCACCTCCTGCGGGATTTGAGCGGGGAAGGGCGGGGCGACACAAGGGAGCGGAAGGGGCGTCACCCATCACCCTTCGGTCACCGCTCCTTGTTCGGCGGGGCGCTCCCGCAACGAGAGGAGCGGGACCGTAAGGGCGATTTTGCCTTTTGCCCCACTCCTCTCATCTTTTGCCCTGCGACTTCCGCAGGACTCAACGCCTTTGGGCACCTTACCCCAAACGACGGGCAGGTTGCCGGGCTTCATCGGGCGCGTTCACCCTCCGCCACTCTTGATGAGAGGGTAGGAGCGCCAACGCCAGCGCAATTATATCGGCGTCACTCCCTCCTCGCTACTCATCCCGTCACGCCCTAAAATCACTGGCGCGGAGGTCGCTTGACGATGGCGGATCAACCTGTGCTGCCTTCATCCCTTGACCTGAACGACGAAGCGCTCCTTGAGCGATTGCTGGACGAAGTGCTGGAAGGGCAACCCCGCGCCGAACAGTGGCGCCAATGGCGCGAGGCACTGGAAGAGCGACTGAACAAGTTGCTGGAACTGAAAGCGAAGGGCATCAACGAGTTTCCCGATTTGGACGAGCGCATTGAGGAACTGCGCCGTTACATCGCTGTCCTGCGCGAAGAGGAAATCTTGACCGAATTCGTGGAGCAACAGGTGCGCATGGTCTTGGGCAAAGCGCGCCTGCGCCAAGCGTTAGACGGGGACTTGACAGAAGAGCCGTTGCTTTAATCGCCCATCGGCAACGGCACGACTTTGCCCGCCTGAGCCGAAACGACTATCGCATGCTCCACCTCCATCGCCCGCAAGCCATCTTCGCCCGTCGCAACGGTCACCTCTTTGCCTTGCACAGCGGCGACAAAGGCATGGATGCTTGGCGCAAAAGTGGCACTAAAGGGCACAGGTTCAGGAAAGGGAGGAACATCTGCCGACGGCAAGTTGGTGTCCAGTTCACCGCAAATGTTGCTTTGGCGCATCCGACGCAAAGTCAGCCGTCCCTTCGTCGTCAGAAGATGCAACTCCAACATGAAATCGTCCAAGCGATGTCGGACGCTGCTGCTTAGCACCCCCAAAAAACCGTCGGAGAAGTGAAGGACAGCCCCCATCGCCCGTGACGGGATGTAAAGCAAGTCGTCGCTGATACCTGTCTCCCAACCCCGATAGGGCGCTTCGGAGCGGTCGCCTCGCAGCGTCGCTTGGACGGCGACAATTTCGCCGAACAAAAATCGCAGCAAGTCAACCCCGTGATGGTGGCAATAGCCGTGTGTCAGCAAGGTGACGAGCAACGGCTCGCCCAAGATGCCATCGTCCAGCAACCTTTTGAGCCAGCGCACCGAAGGGATGTGGCGGTAGTTGAATTGCGTCGCCAAAAGCCGTCCGACCTGACGCGCCGTAGCGACCATCTGGCGCGCTTCGTCTAACGACGCAGCCAACATCTTCTCGCAAAGAACATGCGCCCCCGCTTGCAACGCTGCGATGGTGGCATCGGCGTGTTGCCCTTCCAAAGTGCAAACGGAAACGATGTCGGGGCGAAGGCTTGTCAGCATCTCGCGGAAGTCGGTGAAGGCTTTTGCGCCGTATTGGCTCGCCAATTGCTCAGCCCTTTCAGGGACGACATCGCAGCAACCGACGATTTGCACATTCGGCAATTGCGCGTAAGCGGCGGCGTGGATGCGCCCTTGCCCACCACAACCGATGATGCCTACCCGCAACCTTCTCGCCTCCTTGCGCGAAAGTCTCCCGCAACAAGTTACTCACTGCCGTTCGCCTCACCCTCTTTCGGTGCCGTTGCAGGGCGGGGAAGCGTTTCCGTTGACAATTCTGTCAAGTCGGCAGGTTTGGGCAAATTGCTCGTCGCAAAGGCGGTCAAGTCGGCAGGTCTCGGCAGTCGGCTGAGCATCTCCAACTTGGCGATTGCCCTCTTGCACGCTTCCCGAAATCGCTCTGGCGTGAACCAAGCCCTCGCCACCTTCCGCAACTTCGGCAACGCTTCTATCGCCCCCATCTCTCCCAACGCCCACGCCACATTGCACGCCCTCGTCACGCCCGTCCCCGCTTGCTCCAAAACCCTTGTCAACGCTTCCACGATGGCTTTTCGGCGAGGATGGGAGCGAAGGAATTTCAGCGCCTCTTTGTCGCCCCTTTCCAAGACGACCCAAAAAGCCCGCACCAACTCGCCCTCGCCCAACTTCGTCAACGCTTCCGCTGCCCAGTCACAAATCTGTTGGCTCTTTTTCTGCCTTTCAGGCGGTTCGTCCATCCACCTGACGGTCGCCCATTGCCCATCGCTCAAAAGTGGGATAAGGGCGGGGACGATTTGCGTTTCCCCTATCTCGCCCAAAGCCCAAAGGGCAGCGGCGCGCAAATCGGGGTCAAGACTGCGAAGGGCACTCAAAAGTTCGGGGACGGCTTCTTTCGCTTTCAGCCGACCCAAAAGCAAGGCTGCCGATTGTTGCGCCAACCTCACCTCAAACTCCGTCGCAGCATCAAAGGTGAGGAAGTGAGGGGAACGGACGATGCGGCGCAGGTAAGGCACTGCCGTTTGCCCTGATGCCTTCACCCGCTCCCAAGCCGAACCAATTTCCGTCGCATCCGCCAAGTCGTTAACCCAATCGGGCAAATCCCTTCGCTCCTTCAGCACACGGAGGTAGTAAGCGAAAGCAGCCAATGCGAGCGCCGTCGCTGCTGCAACGAGAAACCCTTTCCACTCGCTTTTTGCCGACAAGGCATTCAAGGCGGAATGCAAGACGAAGAATACGGGCGCAAGGAAGGAGAACAACCGATGGGTGCGCCGTTGCCATTGTCGCCGTCTTTCCTGCCGAGTTGGCTTGTCCATGACCTTCACCAGCCCAAAAGGGCTCGCTTAATTTTGGGATGGGCAAGGGGCAGGTGACAGGCGAAACAAAACCGTCCGATGCTATCCTGATGGGGAAACGCACATGGCAAGGTGATGGGACGGCATGCGATGGTTGGCATTGGAGACGACAGGCGAATTGGTCAGCGTCGCCGTCTGGGATGCGGAACGGAAAGGTGTCGTCGCTGAAGTCAGTGCGTCCGCTTACCAAACGCTGACGCAACGCTTGCCCGATTTGGTGCAAGCGACTTTGCGACAGGCGCAAACGGATTTTTCTGACCTTGACTTGATCGCTGTCTCGCTCGGTCCAGGTTCGTTCACGAGCGTGCGGGTCGGTCTCGCTTTCGCCAAAGGGTTAGCGATGGCGTTGGATAAGCCTATCGTCGGCGTGCCGACATTGGAGGCGCTGGCGATGGCGGCGGGCGGGGTTGAAGGCGGGTTAGTCGTGCCCGTTTTGCCTTCCCGTCCCAGCAAGCCGACGGAAGTTTACGCCGCTTTCTTTTGCGTGCGAGACGGAAAGTTGCAGCGGGATGGTGACGATTTCGCCTGCGACTTTTCCGAGTTGGTGCGCCGATTGCAAGGACGCTCCGAACCTGTCATCACTTTCGCTGGCGTGTTGCCCGTCGGGGCGATGGCGATGCTGTCTTCGCTTTGTGCGGTCAAAACGATTGCCTTGCCCTTGACGCCGCAACTGCCGAGGGCGACTTTCGTGGCGCAGGCAGCGTGGCAGCGATGGCAGCGTCACCCCCAACCTGACGATCCCATTCATCTCGTTCCCCGCTATGTGCTCCCGTCCAGTGCGGAAGAGCGCTTGGGTGTTCGGGTGTCACTGAGAGCGCCATCGGAGGGCGAAGGGCAACAATAACGCCGCTTGAATGACCCAAGTCAGCGCTGGCGACAATCCCAGCAACCTTTGCAACGCCATGCCCCCTGCGTTGATAGCGCCGAGCAAAAGGGCGGACGGGATGAGCCCCAACGCATTCAGCCGAGCCATCAACGCAGCGACAATCGCCGTGTAGCCGTAGCCCGGCGAAAACTTCTCAAAGAACCGATGCGTCACGCCACACACTTCCACCGCTCCCGCCAACCCCGCCAAAGCGCCGCTGAGCAACAGGGCAATCGCCATCATCTTTTTCGTAGCAATGCCCATCGTTTCCGCCGCCAACGGGTTAGCCCCGACGGCGCTCAACCGAAACCCCCAAAGCGTTCGCTCCAAAACAAAGTGCAAGGTGACGGCGAGGAGCAACGCAAGGGGGAAACCCGCATGAAGGCGCGTGGGTGGCAAGAGCACGGGCAATTGCGCCGACGGGGCAAGTAAGTCGCTTTGCGGCAACACGCCTGCCGACTCTTTGAGCACCGAATGGACGGCAGCACCGACCAAAGCAGCGGCGACGAAATTCAGCAGCAAGGTGACGACGACTTCATTGACGCCCCGCTTCACCCGCAGCCACGCAGGAATTGCCGCCCACATCGCCCCGCCCAACGCACTCATCAGCAAAGCGACGGCAAGATGCAAACCGACAGGCAAATTCGCTTTCGTCCCGACCGCTGTCGCCATCAACGCGCCGACAAGCAATTGCCCTTCCGCCCCGATGTTCCAGACACCGCAGCGGAAAGCGATTGCCACGCCCAAACCTGCCATCAAAATCGGCGTTGCCTTGACAAGCGTTTCGGCGATGGCGTAGCGATCCCCAAACGCTCCTTGCCAGAGGGCACGCAACACCGCAAGGGGCGATATGCCCGCCACCCAACCCAATCCAACCGCAACCGTCAAGCCCATCAGCAAACCGATGGCGGATGGCAACAAAGCGTCGGCGGCAAAACGACGCAAAGTTGAAACGGCAGTCACGGTCGCAGCCACTCCATCGGCTTGAATTGCCAATGCAGCGCCAGCGGATGTTGGTCGGCGAAGTGGGGCGATTTCGGGTCTTCGCTTTGTCCAGGTGGCAACACATTCATCCCGCGTGGTGGGTTCGTCACTTCCACGAGTTGGATGTAAGCGCCCCGATTGGGTCCTGGGATGGGCGGGAGGGGGTCAAAGCGCCAAAGGGGTTTGCGAAAACCCCAGTTGGCAATCTCGCCCCGTTCCTTGTGCAACCGCTGCAGCGCCGTTTGCAACGCCTTCACCATCACGGCGTCTTTGCTTTCGCCGTTCAAGTAATCCCGCGACAACTTTCGGGGCGGCGAATCCGCCAGCACATACCAGAGCAAACTGGGTTGGATGATCGTGCGGAACAAGCGGGGGTCACCGAAGTCGCCCAAGTCGTCGGCGAACACGGCGTCTTGCAGGGCGTCAAACCACGCATCAAAAATCGTCGCCGCTACGCTCCCATCGCTGCGTTGATTGTCCCAGCGTTTCAGCAAATCGGCGACCAAGCGCAACTCGTCATCGGGATTGAACCGCTGGATGGCGCGCAAAAGCAAGGGCTTGAAAAAGTCCGCCCGCACATCGTAGCCTTCAATGTCCACGACGAAGCGGCGCAAATCGTCCAGCGAGATTTTTGGCTTGCTGGCGAGCAAATCGGCGATGCGCTTGACATGGTGGATGGCGCCCCATCGGGGCAAATCGCCGTTCTCCCACCACGAGGCGGGCTTGTTGTTCCAGTTGGCGAAAAAGCCTTGCGGCGGGTTGACTTGCTGGGGCAACCGCTCAAAGGGCACAAACCCTTGCCAATCAAACTCGCCCGTCCCCGGCGTCGGGAAGCGCGGGTCAACGCCTTTGGCTCGGATGGGATAGCGCCCGCAAAACCAGAAACCGATGTCGCCATCTTTCGTGGCGACGAAAAAGTTGTGGGAGGTGGCGATATAGCGACAGGCATCGGCGAACTCTTTGAGGGTGCGGGCTTTGTGGAAGGCGTAAATTGCCCGCAATGCTCCCAACTCCTTGCCCCGATAGGCGTCCGCCCGCGCGTAAGCGATGCCCGCTTTCTCATCCCAACTCAGCACGACGCCGTGCACCGTCCGAAAGATTTCCAACGGCACGGGTTCGTCCTTGCCCTTGACAAAGATGAGTTCCACCCGCCGTTCCATCCGCTTCCACTCGCCCCGATGCAGGTAGCGGTAGCGGCTCTCTTTGCTCAAGTGCTCGGCGAAGATGTCCACATTGTCGCCCGCCCCGCTCGTCGTCGTCCAAGCGAGGTGCGCGTTCATGCCGATGAGGACGATGGGGATGCCCGCAAAGGTCATGCCTCTTGCCTGAAACTTCGGGCAATACAAGGCAATCTCGTAGGCGATGGACGGTGTGCCCGTCGCCATCTGCGGACCGCCGACCAAAAGCGGACGACCCGTCGCCGATTTCTTCGGCGCCACGACCATCGCATAACTGCCGAAACGGGTGAACAAACTTAGCCGCCGACACCAAGCAAGGCTGTCCCACTCTTCGGCGATGCGCAGGGCAGTTAATAACGGGGCAGGGGACATGGGACACGGGACAGGGTTTAAAGCCCGTTGCCCTTGTATTTTAGGCTTTGCTTTCCCTGCCCCTTGTCCCTTGTCCCCCGCTATCGTCGTCGGAGAGGTTGGGTCGTTTTGCCACGCCAAATCGTTCAGGACGCTCATGGCTTGAGCGCCAAAGCGCGTTTGCAAGTAAAGGTGCAACTGCATCATCCGCAACTCTTCGCCACCCGAACTGCCGAAGCGATGCGCCATCATGTGGGCGATAGCGATGGTGTCGGTGACTTTCCATGGGCGCAGTCGCGTGACGCCCAACGCCTTGAGCCGTTCGGGCATCGGGCGCTTGCCCGCATTCACCTGAGCGATGTAGGCGTTCACACCGTCAGCGAAGGCGCGCAGAACGAGTTGCTCTTCGGGGCTCAACTCGGCGAATTGCTCCCACCGTTCCGCTTCGGAGTAACCGAGGGTGCGGCGCTGTTTGTCCTGCTCCAACGCTTCTTCGCCCATCAATTCCGCCAGTTCGCCTTTTGCCGTGCGTCGGTAAAGTTCCATTTGCGCCAAACGGTCTTGGGCTTGCGCGTAACCGCAGGCATAAAAGAGGCTGTAAAGGCTGGGCGCAAAAATGTGGGGGACGCCGTAGCGGTCGCGGGTGATTTGCACGACCGCGTTGCCCACTTTCAACCGTTCCGTTTGCGCCGCCATCGTCCCGACCGCTGCGAGCAAAACCGCTACCAAACCCCAAAAACGCATCACCACTTTTGCCTCCTTTCCGTGAGTGATGCCCCGACAGACTTTAGCGCAAGACTTTGGGGTAGACGCAGATGAATCCCATCGGTGTCGGACACCGCCCCGACAACGGCAAGCAACGGACTGCATAATTGGCACTCCGATCAATCGGGCACGGTAAGGGTGAAAGCGATGGCAGTGTTTCAGCCGACGGCGATGGTGGGCAACGGACGGAGTTTGGCGACGCTGGGATTGGCTGGCGAACTGATGGCGTTTTTCTATCCCCGCTGCGACCACGCCCAAAATGTCCGCGAAGGGTTGACGGGCGTGTATCTGGACGGATACGGCTTTTCGTGGCTCTTTGGCAGCGAATGGCAAAAGCGGCAGGGTTACCTGCCCAACGAAGCCGCTGTCTTCACTGAGTTGACCAGCCCCGCTTTGGGTTTGGGCATCAGTGTCACCGACTTCATGCTGCCCGACGAACCCGTCTTGGTGCGCCATTGGCAAGTGCGCAGCCTCAACGGGAAACCCAAACGCCTGCGTCTGATGCACTACCTTGAGTTGACCTTGGGTGGGCACGAGTGGCAGCAAGCGGTGCAGGTCATCACTTTGCCCTACCCGACGCCACGCCCTGCCGTCGTCCAGTGGCGGCAAGGGATTTGGTGTGGAGTCGCTGGCGATTTGCCCTTCCAGATGTGGCAATGCGGGAAAGCGTTGCCCAACGCCCCCAACCATCCCAAACCCGACATGCTGGACGGGTGGCTGAACGGACAAGTGCTGGAAATCGGTCGGGTCGCTTTCGCCGTCGGTTGGCAACTTTCGCTTTCTGCTTTCGGGTTGGCGGAACGGACGATGGTCATCGCTTTTGGCGATAGCAAACGGACAGTGTTGCGCCGATTGGCGCGTGCCCTTTCGCCTTCCGTTGACGAATTGCTTCGGCGCCATCGGCAGGCGTGGCAAGGATGGACGCAAAACCTTCACCCCAAAGCGAAAACTTTGCTGGCGACGGGCGCTGCCCTTTCGTCACGCTTTCCTCGGGAAGTTTTGGAAGCGGCGCTTTGGACTTTGCGGTTGACTTGGGACAAAAGCGCCAACGCTCCCATCGCTGCACCCGAATTTGACCCGACTTTTGAAGCCAGCGGCGGCTACGGCTTTTGTTGGTGTCGCGATGCGGCGTTCGTCGCTCACGCCCTTGGACGCTTGGGCTTTGCGTCCACAGCGGGGCGCTTTTTTGATTGGTGCGCTAAAGCCCAAAGCCTTGATGGCTCTTTCCATCAACGCTATTGGCTGGATGGCTCTTTGGCGCCTGCGTGGAGCGAAGACCACGACAGCCAGCAACTGGATCAAACGGCAGCGGTCGTTTGGGCGATGGCGGAAGTTCTGGGGCAAAAAGGGGAGCGACCGTCGGCGGAAAATTGGTCGGTGGCGGAGAAGGCTTTGCGTTTTTTGGAGCAACGGCTCAGCGCTGGTGTCCACGCAACGGGCATGGATTTGTGGGAAACCTTTCGGGGCAAGTTCACCTACACGCAAGCAACCTTTATCGCTGCCTTTCGGGCAGGCAGTCAGTTGGCGGAACAAATGGGCAAAAAAGACGAAGCCATTCATTGGCGCAATTTGGCGGAGCAAGCGAAGGCGGCGCTGTTGCAAAGGTTTTGGACGGGCGACCGTTTCCTGCGCGGCTTTTCGCCCGACGGTCATCCCGACAAAACGCCCGATGCCTCCGTGTTGGGCGTCCTTTTTCCCTTCGGCATCTTGGACTTGACAAATCCGATGGAGCGGCGCATCGGCGAAGCGACAGTGCGGCAGGTTTTGCGGGAGTTGGCACGCGAGACACCCGATGGCGGGTTGGCTGTCTGGCGATTTGCAGGCGATAGTTACGCTTGGGGGATGGCGAGCACCCCTGCCACCCTTTGGCTCGGATTGGCAGCATCGGTGTTGTCAAGGGCGCAAGGCGACGAATGGCAAACGATTGCCCTCCGTTGCCTGCAGGCGGTGATGCACCACACGACGCCCGCTGGCTTGCTGGCGGAGATGTTTGACGCTTTCGGGCACGGTTATTGGGCGGCGGGGCACGGTTGGTCGGCAGGTTGGCTCTGGCTGCTTGCGCTAACAGTCACCGCCTTTCGCTAATCGCTCGTCGCCCGTCGCTGTTTCCTTGCGAACAGCAGAAACGCCGTGTGGGCGACCATGCGGTCTTCGGGGCGCAGGCGGTCGGGGTTGGGTTTGTAGTGACGCAGCAACAGTTCGCTTACTTCCACATCCACCAACGGCAACCCTTTCATCGCCCGCAAAGTTTCGCTGACTTGATTGGTCGTCGGCACCAAGATGACAAGCGTGCCGCCATCCGCCAACGCCTCCATCGCCTGCGGGAGATAAAGCCAAGGTTCGCGGACATCCAGAAAGACGACATCGGCATCCCGCTCCTCAAAGCCCTCGGCGATGTCGCGAAGTTTGAAGGTGACGCGATGGAGTAAACCCGCCCGTTCCACATTGCGCCGTGCCAATTCGGAAAATTCGGGGCGTCGTTCGTAAGAGAACACATGCCCATTGTCGCCGACAGCGAAGGCGAACATCAGCGTGGATGCGCCACTGCCGCTACCCGATTCCACGACGATACTCCCAGGCACGACGCCACCTCGGACGAGGATGTAGCCCATCTCTTTCGGGTAAGTCACCTGCGTCTGGCGCTTGACGGCGTGAAGCACCCAATCGGCAGGGGTGGGGCGAAACGCTAAAAGCGGTTGACCGAGGTGGGAGCGGACAAGCGTGCCGGGCGGTTGACCGACCAAGGCACTCAGGTCAAAAACGCCTTCCGCCGTCGTGAATTTTTCGCCGACCCGTGCCATCCACCGTTGCGCCCGCTCCCAATCAGGCGGGATAAGCAAAACCCATTCGCCTTCCTCAAAGGGCTTGGGCAATCGTCAAGCACCCCCGTCGGCATCGTCACTCCGTGTGGGCATAACAACGCAGTGTGTAAACGGGTGATTCACCTCCGCTGCAACTCCACTTCCAAAGGCAACCTCGCGCCTTTGCGTGCTCATTCAGCGACGCCGCAAAGATGCTAAGCCATTCGCCCAGCGTGTGGGGCTTGTCCAAAGCGGCGCCGAACAGCCGACGCATCTTGCTGACATACAACGGGATTTCGGGGTTGGCGGGCAGGACCATCCCGCGATATTCGGGCAGCAACTTGTAGTTGACATTCTGATGCCATTCGGGGTCAATGTTGAAGTAAACGCCCGTCAAGTCCTTGATGCGGTCGCGCAAGTAGTCCAGCGCCAGTTCGTCGCCTAAGGGGCGCAAGTCAATGGGCTCGCGTTTGATGACATCGCCATCCCGTTGCACCCGCAACCAAACAGTGATGATGCCGCCAGCGGGTCCGCCCTTTGGCTTCTCCCACTTCCAACCGAATGCGGGATTGTTGCAAGTCCACAACTTTTTGCCGTCCACGACGACAGGCATGGGCGTGCGGGCGAGTTGGCGGTTGGGAAATTGGGGACGCAAGGCGCGATTTAACGGCGCCCCTTCCCAACCCGTCCCAAACAAAAACGCCAGCACTTCGCCAGCATTGCTCCCGCTGACAGTCACGCCAACCATGTGGGGCGGGAAGGTGTAGCGGTTGACGAAGGTGCGCGTAAAGTCATCCATCCGCAATTGCGCCGTCGTGCGCCGTGCCAGTGCCATCAGGATTTGTCCCAGCGTCGTTTGCTCGGTGATGCGCACCGAAACGGCTGACTTCGGTTGCGCCATCAACCCGCCCAACACCACACCCGCTAAGCCCAACACCAACCAACCTTTGCGCATTCCGCATGCCTCCTTGTCGGTGATGCGAATTTTGCCAACTCAATTTTGCAACTTTGGTGGGCACAAGGGTTTGCCCCAACTTGCCATCGTCGCCGTTTCACCCTGCCAGCGGAAGTTCGCTGATGGAAGGTTGATGGACGGCGTAGAAACGGACGGTCGTGGCGGTGACGAGTGCCACCTTGCCCATCCGCCCCCGCTTCACCCGAAATCCCTCCGTCCGAAACAAACGGCGAAGTAGGGTCGGGATGCAACGCCAACGCTCTTCGGAGATGGCAAAGCAAACGATGCAATATCGTCGGTGTGGCGTTATCTTGCGCCAAAAGCCCGCCACATCGCAGGTGACGAAGGTGGGTTGCGTCGCTTCCCGCAAAAGCGAAGGGATGGCTTCGTCCTTGATGACCGTGTTGGGGCGCAACTCCGTGATGTAGCCCACTTTTCCCGCATACCAACGGGCAATGGCTCGGTCTATGCTCAACCCAAGCAAATGTTCGTCCAGCACGATCACGCCGCCACCGCCTTCCCCTGCTGGGTGACGAGTTTCGCCGCCCATTGCAAGGCTTCCTCAATGGCATCGCGGGAAATGCGCCCTTTGAAATTGGCGACCAGTTCGTCCACACTCACGCCCGCTGCGATCAGGCGCAAGACGGTGGCGACTTCCACCCGCGTGTATTTGAAGGTGGGGCGACCGCCACAAACGCCTTTGGCGCTGACGATGTGCCTGCCCAACGGCACATACTCGTAAACCTCGCCGCCGACGATTTCTCGGACGACCTTCCTTTTCCCTTTCGCCATCACCTGTCACCACGCTTTACTCTGCCAGTGGAAGTTCTTGGACGGAAGGTTGATGGACGGCGTAGAAGCGGACGGTCGTGGCGGTGACGAGTGCCACCCTGCCCATCCGCTCCCGCTTCGCCCGAAATCCCTCAGTCCGAAACAAACGGCGAAGCAACTTCGGCAACTCGTGCAACCGATGGTCAGGAAGCGGAAAACAGACGATGCAAAAGCGCGGGTGGGGTTGAACCTTGCGCCAAAAGCCACTAACATCCGTCGTGACGAAAGTTGGCTGCCTTTGCGCCATGAGTAGCGATGGGATGGCATCGTCCTTGATCACTGTGGCAGGATGCAAGGCTTTAGGGGGAACGACCTTGCCTTCATACCACCGCAACCCTGCCAGCACGCTTTGGCGGGCGATGTTCTCATCCACAACGATCATGCTGCCTTCCCGACCTCAAGCGACCACCGCTCCAACGCCTTCGCTGCCAAACGCAAGGCTTCCTCAATCGCTTCTGGGTGAATTTCAGGACGGTTGAAGTCGCGGACGATTTGCTCAATCGTCCAGCCATGTGCCAGCAAGTCAAGGACATGGCGGACTTCCACCCGCGTGTATTTGAAGGTGGGGCGACCGCCACAAACACCTTTGGCGCTGACGATGTGCTTGCCCAACGGCACATACTCGTAAACCTCGCCGCCGACGATTTCTCGGACGACCTTCCTTTTCCCTTTCGCCATCACTTATCACCGTTCCCAACCGCCAAACTAATCAACGGAGGCGCAAAGCGGCGGCGTAAGCCTGCGCCTCGTATTGCTGGGCGGATTTTTCCCACGAAAAGTCTTCCCGCATGGCGTTGCGAATCAGCGCCTGCCACAGTTTCCGATCCCGATAGACGCTGACGGCTCGTTCCGTCGTCTTAACCAACGCCTCAGGTGTCAATTCGTTGAAGGTGAAGCCGTTGCCTTGTTGCGTTACAGGGTCAAAATCCCGAACGGTGTCCGCCAACCCGCCGACGGCGTGGACGATGGGCGCCGTGCCGTAACGCATGGCAATCATTTGCCCAAGCCCGCACGGTTCAAAGCGAGAGGGCATCAGGAAGGTGTCGGCGCCTGCGTAAATCAGGTGCGCCAACTCTTCGTCCACGATGCCCAGTTTCGCCGCCACTTTGTCGGGGTAGCGCTTTTGCAACTCGGCAAACAACGGCTCCTGCTCGCCAGCGCCCAAGACGACGAGTTTGACAGGCAATCGCAATAACGCATCGGCTGCCGAGGCGACGACATCAAAACCCTTCTGATGCGCCAAGCGGGAGACAACGCCGATGACCATTTCGCCTCCGTCGGTCAAGCCGACCCGCTGCAACAGTGCCTGTCGGTTGGTGGCTTTTCCCTTGCCGACAGTGCGGACATCGTAGCGGGCGGGAAGCAATTCATCGGTCTTGGGGTTCCAGACTTCGTAGTCAATCCCGTTCAAGATGCCCACCAAGCGCCCTTGTTGGGCTCGGTCGCGCAGCAACCCGTGCAAGCCCTCACCGAATTGCTCCGTTTGAATTTCCTGCGCATATCTGGGGCTGACCGTCGTGAGCATGTCAGCGTAATAGAGCCCGCCTTTGATGAAACTGAGGCGACCGTGAAATTCCAACCCGTGCATCTGGAAAGTTTCGGGTGGCAAGCCCAACGCCTCGCGCACTGAGGGGTCAAAGTTGCCCTGATAGGCGAGGTTGTGGATGGTGAAGACGGTCGCCGTGCCCGCAAAGAACGGGTCGCTGCGATACATCGTCTTCAAGTAGGCAGCCACCAGCCCACTTTGCCAATCGTGACAGTGGATGATGTCAGGGCGCCAATTGAGAACTTTCGGCAACTCCAGCGCCACCTTGCAAAGCAACCCGAACCGAACCCAATCGTCGCCGTAACCGTAAAGGCGGTCACGGTCGTAAAGCCCGAAATGCTCCACGAGATAAACGGTCACGCCCCCCGTCCCTCGTCCCCCGTCCCGTTGGAGCACATCGCTTGCGTCAATCCCGCAGCCCAAAGAGAAAGTGCCGAAGCGGATGTCGGGCAAATCCAAGACGCGTTCGGTGCGGTGGTCAACGGCGTAGGTGGCGCGATATTTGGGCATCAAAACCCGCACATCGTGCCCCCGTTTCGCTAACGCTTTCGGCAGCGCGCCGATGACATCGGCTAACCCACCCGTCTTCGCCAACGGGAACATCTCCGAAGCGACAAACAAGATGCGCCAACGCAAGGTCGGTTTTCGGGTTGCCCGCTGGCGGGCAGGTTGCGGACGACTCGTCCGTGAGCCTTTGCGTCCCATCGCAACATCCCTCCTCAAACGCGGTAATGATGGCGGTGAAATCGCAACGGTCGCCTTTGCGGCAAGGCTTAAGGGCGAAGGGTTTTCCAACCTGCCCCTGTCAAAAGTAGGATGCTCTTGGGTGGGCATCCCTTTTGTTGCCACGCTGCCCACGCCAACGCCCCCGTCGGTTCCAACCAAAGCCCCAACGCCGCCAACTCGTCCACTGCCTCAGCGATGGCAGGTTCGGGGATGGCAAGGATGTCGCCTTTCGTTTGGGTGACAGCAGCAATAACTTGGCGCAAACGGGGCGGGTTCGCCACCGCCACGCCTTCCGCCATCGTCGTCCCGATGGGCAAGTCAACGCCTTTCGCCGCCGCGTAAATGGGAGCGCAATTTTCCGCTTGCACCGCCATCAATAGAGGCACGCTGTCAATTTGCCCTGCCATCGCCAACTCTTGAAAGCCCAAATGCAGCCCTAAAAGCAAATCGCCGTTGCCGACGGGCACGAAAACGGAAAAAGTGTCATCAAGGCGTTCGCAAAGTTGCTCAGCAAGTTCGTAAGCGACCGTCTTCGTCCCTTGAAGGTAAAGGGGATGCCAAGTGTGGCTGGCGTAGTAAGTGCCTTCCCTCACCGCCTCCATCACCCGTTCCGCTGCCTCTTGACGGTCAGCACACAACACGATGTCGGCGCCAAACCGCTTCAGGGCGGCGAGTTTGCCCGGCGATGCCGTCTTGGGGACGAAGATGCGGCAACGGATGCCCGCTGCCTGTGCGTAAGCCGACAACGCCACCCCCGCATTGCCCGACGAATCTTCGGCGACTTCCTGAACGCCCCATGCTTTCAAGCCCGTGATGAGCACACAAGCGCCTCGGTCTTTGAAACTGCCTGTCGGGTTGAGGAACTCCAATTTGAGCCAACTTTGCCCGTCAGGCGTCGGCAACAGGGGCGTCATCCCTTCGCCCAACGAGACAAGGTGTGCCCCTTCAGGAAGCGAAAGCATCGTCTGATAACGCCACAAAGTCCCGTCGCGGGAACGGATGGCGTCGGGCGAAAAGGTTGCCGATGGCAGCCAACGCAAGGGCGCTCCGCAATCGCAACGCCATCGGTCAGGCGAAAGGGTGAAAGGGCGTTGACAGGCGTCACAGAAAAGCATCGTCCTCACCGCTACAATGATGGCGACAGGTGAAAACTGATGATGGGCGTGGCATAATGGCGACAACCTCGCTCGGAGGCGAAGAGTTGATGCGACGGGGGCAAGCCCTGTTGGAGTTGGCGGTTGCGCTATCGTTTTTGCTGCTCGTCTTGGCAGGCATCGCCGATTATGGGCGTGCCCTCATCGTGTCGGTGACGCTCACGAATGCAGCGCGGGAAGGGGCTCACTATGTCGCCCGCAACCCCAATGACCTCGCTGGCGCCCGCCAAATTGTTCGGCAGGAGGCTGCCAACTCTGGCATCACTCTCAGCGACGCCGACATCCAAATCACCCTGCCCAGCCCGCTTCAACCTGGGCAACCCGTCACCGTGCAAGTCCGCACCCAAGTGCCGACCATCATGGCGCGTTTCATCGGCGTCAATTACTTAACGGTTGGGGCAAAAGCGACGGCGCCGCTGTTGGCGGCGCAGTGAGAAAGATGCGAAAAGCCCAAACGCTGGTGGAGTTTGCGGTTAGTCTCACGGTGTTCGTCCTGTTGCTCTTAGGCTTGGTGGAGGCGGGGCGCTATGCCTTCTCCATCAGCACCCTGACCAACGCCGCTAAGGAAGGGGCGCGTTATGCCACCTTGCGCCCTTACGACCTTGCGGGCATCACCGACCGCGTTCGGTCAACTGTAGCGGGCATTGACCGTAACCAAGTGAGCGTCCAAGTGACCTATTCGCCCAACCCGCCTCAATCAGGCGCCCTCGTGACAGTGACCGTCTCTTATCCCTTCCGACCCATCTTCGTGCGCTTTGACACGCCCATCGTCGTGAAGGCAACGATGCGCCTGCCGTAAATGGGCATCAGCGAAGCAACGAAGGCGTATTGGGCGTCGGGTCGCCCGTCTTTGTTGGAGTGGCTATCAGCCACGACTGGAGGGGCAAGATGGTGAAAAAGCAACGGGAGGTGAACGCTGTGCGAAAAGGGCAAACGGTGGTCGTCATCGTTTTGAGCCTCGTCGCCTTGCTGGCGGTGTTGGGGTTAGCGTTAGACGGCAGTCGCCTCTATCGCACCCGCCGCATCTTGCAAAATGCCGCTGATGCCGCTGCTTTGGCGGGGGCACAAGAGTTGGCGATGAACCCCACCACGACCAGCCCAGCGGTCATCTGGCGGAAGGTTGTCCAATACCTGCAAGCCAACGCCCCCAATTACACGACGGCGCGGGCATGGCTCGTTCAAGGAAGCACTCGCTTGCAGGAAATCACCAACGGCACAGGTTCCAGCATTCCAGTAGGCGCCAACGGCGTGGAAGTGCAAGTGCAGCGGGGCGAGACCGTTTTGTTCGGGGGCGTGTTGGGTCAACGGACGGCGTTGGTCTCCGCCCGCGCCCGTGCCAATGCGGGCAACTTGAGGACGATGCCCGCCCGTAGCGACACCATCCCCATCGCCGTCCATTACGAAATCATCCGCAATGCCAATGTCGGCGATTTGTTGACGGTTTGGGACGGCTTTCAAGTCTCGGTGCAAACGCCCCCTGGCAGCCCCCGCAACTATGGCGACCCTTCCAATCCTTATTCAGGCTGGCTCAATTTGGCGTGGATTCACAACCCCGACGAAGCAACTCTCGGCAGCCGTGAAGTAGACCCATCCCACAGCCAAGCCAATGTCAACGATTGGATTCTGAACGGCAACCCCTATCCTATTATCGCTGGCTCTCTTTTCGGCAACGACGGCGACTTCATCATGGGCGACCCTGGCATCCGTGCCTCAGGGTTGCAGGCATTGGAAAACAAGCGCCAGCAATATGTCAACCAAGGACGCCGCCCCATCTTCTACTTCATCGTCTTTGACCGCTACTTTGACCGAAGTGGGATGAGTAGCCTCTTTCCCACCCACGGCGGCTTCCCCAACTCCCTTTACTTCCACGCCATCGGCTTCGTCGCCATTGAAGTGACAGAAGTGCGATGGCAAGGGTCAGCACGAGGGGGCAAGTATGTCAAGGGCACTTTCGTCGCCTTCGTCCGCTCTGGCGACATCAATCCAAACAGCAGTTTCTCTGGCGATGCGGAAATGGTCAAAAGCGTCGCCTTGACGGAGTAGAGGCGACCATCACGGCAAAGGAAGCCCGCCGAACGCTTCTATCCGCTCTACCAACTCCATCGTCTTGGCGGCGTCGGTAAAGTTCGTCAGCGGCGTTTGGTCGTTCAGGATGCAGGCGATGAAGTGGCGGTTCTCGTCCAAGTAGCCGTAGGTAATGCGGGGGTCGGTGCTGCCCGTCAGTTGCTCTCCCGTCACCGTTTCCACGCCTTCCTTTTGCCGATGGATTTCCGCCAACTCAGGGGCGCGGATGTAAGCGCTAATGCCCTTGCCATGCAACTCAAAGCGCTCGTAACGGCTTCCCGCCGTCCGCGAAGAGAGCAACACACCAACAGCCCCACCGTCAAACCGAATCAGCGCCGCGAACTGGTTGTGCGAATTTTGCCAACGCTCATAATGCGACCAAACTTGCGCCGTCACTTCCACCGCCTCGCCCAGCAAATCCCGAAGGATGTCAACGGCGTGGATGATGTCCGTCCGAAGGATGCTCATCCCGTAGTAAGCGCCTTGCCCCAACATGTCCTTGTGGAACTCCGCCAACGCCAACGACGGTGCGCCCCGCTCCAACACTTTCGCCTTTGCGTGCCGATAGACGGCAGCGAAGCGACGGTTGAAGCCGACCATCGTCTTGACTTTTTGTCGCTCCGCTTCCTCCGCCATCGCCCACGCCTCGTCGGCGTTGCAACCTGGTGGCTTCTCAATGAACACATGCTTGCCTGCCTTCAAGCAATCAAGGACGATGGGGCAAAGTCCCATCGGGGGCATGATGACATAGATGGCGTCCAATGGCTCGCGCTCCAACATGCGTCGGTAATCGGTGTAGCGGCGCTCTTTGGGGACGGCGTATTTGTCGGCGGTGCGATGCAACCGCTCCTCGTTCAAATCGCAAATCGCCCACAGCGTCGCTTCAGGGATGTCGGCGACGCTCGGATAATGCATGGCGTTTGCCATGTTGCCCGCCCCGATGAACCCAACCCGCACAGTCGGCATCTCTGTTAACCACTCCTTTCCTGTGTCATGCATCGGGATGTTCTAAGGCGTAAGCGATGGCTTGCTCTAAGGTCATCGCCCGCCCTTCTTCCCACGCAACAGCGAAGGCTTCGTCGCCCAAAGCGGAGCGGAGTTCCGTCACTATCTGCTCATAGTCAGAGCGTTCGGGAAGATGCATAGGTGCACCGATTGCTTCCCGCAACGCTTCAGCGGCTCCAAGCAATCGCGCCGCCCGTTCCCTTTGCCCTTTTACGCCCGCCAACTTGGCAAACTTTTTCAGGGCATTAGCGATGCCCCATTGACTCCCCAATTCCTGAAAGATCGCAAGGCTCTCTTCATACAACGCTTCCGCACGCTCATAGTCACCTTGTGCCAGCGCTACATTGCCGAGATCGTTGAGAGTAAAGGCAATTCCCTGCTGATCAAATAAAACCCGTCGGATTGATAAACTCTCTTCAAGTAACACCTTTGCTCGCTCGTAATCACCCTGCATCAACGCTACACTGCCGAGATCGTAGAGGGTAAAGGCAATTCCCCGTTGATCACGCAAAGCCCGTCGGATTGATAAACTCTCTTCAAGTAACACCTTTGCCCGCTCGTAATCACCTTGCATCAACGCTAAATTGCCGAGGTTGTTGAGGGAAAAGGCAATTCCCCATTGATCGCCCAAATCTCGGTAGATTGCCAGGCTCTCTTCAAGTAACATCTTCGCTCGCTCGTAATTACCTTGCACCAATGCTACAGCGCCGAGGCTGTTAAGGGAAGAGGCGATTCCCCATTGACTCCCTAATTTCCGAAAGATCGTCAGGCTTTCTTCATACAACGCCCTCGCCTCCTCGTGATCGCCTCGTGACCACGCTATATTGCCGAGATTGGTGAGTGAAGAGGCAACCCCACATTGATTGCCCAAAGTCCGATAGATCGTTAGGCTTTCTTCATACAACGCCTTTGCCCGCTCGTAATCACCCTGCACCCACGCTACATTACCGAGGTTGTTGAGGGAGGAGGCGATCCCCAGTTGATCGCCCAAAGCCTGTCGGATTGCCAGACTCTCTTGAAGCAAAGCCTGTGCTGTCTCATAGTCACCTTGTCGCAAAGCCAGAACTCCTGCCCCGTTCAATGCCTTCGCCCGCACTGACGCCGGCGCCGACATTCCCTTCTCCAACGCCCTTTCCAACCAACTTCGTCCTTCAGTGAAATTGCTGTGAATATCCCAGAACCGCCACAATGCTGCCGCTAATTTCAACGCCTTCTCTGGCTCCCTCTCCAAACCGTAACTAAGCGCCACCCGAAAATTGTCTTGCTCTTTCTCCAACCGTTCCAACCATTCCCGCTGTTGTGCTCCTTGCAATTCTTCCTCCGCTCGTTCAGCCAATCCCAAAAAGAACTCCAAATGCTTTTCCCTTGTCTCTTCCGCTTCCCCTGCCTCTTGAAGGCGCTCCCGCCCATACTCCCGAAGGGTCTCCAACATCTGATAACGCCCCATTTCTCCTTCCATCACCACCAGAGACTTGTCTATCAACCTCATCATCAACTCCCACACTTCTTCTGTCCTCACTTCGTCTCCTTCAGGCAGTTTGCCAGTGCCGACGGCTTCCGCCCCTTTCAAATCCCATCCTCCTGCAAAAACCGATAACCGCCGAAAGAGAGCCCGTTCCGCTCTTGAAAGCAGTTCGTAACTCCAATCTATCGCCGCCCGCAAAGTCTGATGCCTCGGCAACGCCGTCCGAGTGCCTGCCGTCAGCAACCGAAACCGATCGGAAAGCCGTTCCACAATTTGCTCCACAGTCAATCCCCGCACCAACGCTGCTGCCAGTTCTATCGCCAGCGGAATCCCATCCAGACGATAGCAAATCTCCGCCACTGCCGATGCGTTCTGGTCATTGACCGAAAAGGATGGTCGGACAAGTCGTGCCCGATCCACGAAAAGACGCACCGACTCATATTGCATCAATTGCTCTAAAGAAGGCAAAGGCGTTAAGTTCGGCACTGAAAGGGAAGGGACGCGATAAATCTGCTCCCCTGCTATTCTCAGCGCCTCCCGACTTGTCGCTAAAACCCACAGGTTTGGGCAAACCTGCAGCAACCTTTCCACCAACTGGGCACAAGCGTCTACCAAATGCTCGCAATTGTCCAGCACCAACAGCAACTTTTTTGGCTTCAAGAAATCTGTCAGCGTCTCAAGGAGCGGTCGCTGCGCCTCTTCCTTCACTCCCAAAGCCGACGCCACTGTCTGCACCACAAGTTCTGTCTCCTTCAATGGCGCCAACTCCACCAACCAAACACCGTCGGGAAAATCTTCCATAACTTCCATCGCCACTTCCAATGTCAATCGTGTCTTTCCACAACCTCCCGTCCCCGTCAGCGTCACCAGCCGAACCTTTTTCAATAGCGCCTTGATTTCCTCCATCTCCCGCTCTCTGCCGATGAAACTGGTTAACGCTATCGGTAAGTTGTTGGGATAAGCCTCCATTGACCGAGGGGTTGGGAACTGATAGGGCAAGTCAGGATGACAGACCTGAAAAATTTGCTGCCGTCCCTCTAATCCTTTCAGCCGAAACGCTCCCAACTCCCGCACTTCCACATCTTTTGGCAAGGCATCTTTCACTGCTTGCCAGGTTGCATGGGAAATCAAAATCTGCCCACCATGTCCTGCCTCACAAATCCGCTTGGCTCGGCTCACCGTGACTCCGTAATAGTCGGGTCGGCTCTGCGCGTCAACAATGGTGAAGGGTTCGCCTGTGTCCATTCCCACTCTCACCTTGAGTTCTCCAACCTCTTCGCCCCAATCTTGCCGGGCGATGGCTTGCTGAAGGGCGACGGCGCACTCTATCGCTTCTTTGGCGTTGGTGAAGGCGACCAGAAAACCGTCACCGAGGTTCTTGACCTCAAAGCCATGAAAACTCTCAAAGCACTGACGAAGAAGGGCATTGTGAGTTTCAATAACCCATCGCCAACGCCCCTTGAGGCGCTCTTGTAGCACTGTAGAGCCTTCTATGTCGGTGAACATCAAGGTCACCGTCCCTGTCGGCAGCCCCTCCCTTGTCATCTCCTTTCACC